>CEUQ01173419.1_pt1 | contig 56807 bp, 61 predicted proteins | sample 361491 | NCBI WGS metagenome assembly CEUQ01 (sample SAMEA2622796, study PRJEB7988) | marine metagenome | biome: marine biome (ENVO:00000447); feature: marine epipelagic mixed layer (ENVO:xxxxxxxxx); material: "saline water (ENVO:00002010), including plankton (ENVO:xxxxxxxx)" | depth 120 m | reverse complement strand
ATACAGGTTTGCCATTGAGGTCTAGAACGCGACCGAGAAGGTGGACTGCCTCGCCTTCCGCTCTTTGCGACCTTCCTGTCACCTGAATGAGATCATTGTCATGATCGAGTGGAATTTTGACGGGGTAAAATGGTCCTTCATTCTGCCGCGGGGTCGGCAGAAATGCCGCGTAGGCTGGCGCTCCCACTACGAAACCACCGGCAATTGTCATACCGCTTACAAATTGACGACGTGTCACGCTGGGCTTTGAATTCATAATCTATACACGACTGTAAGGAGGCTTCTCTGTCGGAAGCCTTATTGTTTTACTGACTTCTTATTATTGCATCGATATGTGGAAACATCAGCTTCCAGCATTTCGGCAACCATGTAGCGACCACGCTCCCCGGCGCGGCAAAACCAATAGATCATTTTCTCGCGACGCGCCGAGACACTATAGGTGACACCGGTGTAGAGCAGCCCAAGATAGAATGCCGCCCTTTTACTGCCACCCCGCGCCGCATCCAGCATCCGCTGCATACCGCCATAATGATTTTCCGGCAAAAGATTACGCATACCATTTGGCGCAAATGGAAAAACTTGCAGTCTCCCCAACAACGCCATCGCTTCGAGAGATCCGGCGCGATCTCCTTTGTGGAGATAATCAATCGCCTTGGGATAATGTTTGGCATCGGACATCACCAGCAAATAGGCGCTGGCGATCGAGGCATACGCGTCGACATCGCCGCGTTTTATCGCCAGCTCACCCCATTCGAGGGCTTCCTTTCGCTGCGCTTCGTTCATACGTCCGACATGACGGGGTAGCTCTGCCTGTGCTTGCAGGTGTCCTTTTCGCGCAGCGACAAATAAAAGATTCCGTCCTTCGCTGCGGCGGCCCCGACCCCACGTTTTAAGAAGCGCTTTACCCTTTACATAAGTCGCCGCCAGATATCCCTGATCGGAGGCTTTCTTCAAAAATGGTAAACCAGGAGATTTCACCCAACGCGCCCTTGGTTCTGAATCAAGAAGCATACCCAAAAGAAACTGCAGGCGCGGGTGGTTTGGAAACTTGACCAATGCTTCCCGGCAGGCGGCGATTGCCTGCGCTGTGTCGTAAACGTCACGCACAGGCGGTGCGACACGCTTATAATCGTGCGGGTATGAAGCAAGTTTATCGCATTCGGTAACGCCGGGGTCGGTAACGCCGACTGCGCCGGTGGGATATGAAATAAATATTGGTGCGGCCATTGCCGTCAAAACTACTAAACAAGCAAGACGCCGCCGCCTGTGTTTCGTATTCATATAAAAATAGTAACCGCAGCCGATAGATTCCGCGAGTCAAATTGATGCGAGGTTATACGTTCGTTTCAGTCGCCAATTTCATTTTATCCGGATTGTAATAGGCGTCTTTGAAAGCTTCGAGTTCCGCCAGCCCAACAGGATCAAGGTCAAACGCCGGTTCCTTGTTGAGAGCCCAATGCCCTGGTTTGTTTTCACCGGCGATCAAAACACCGGTTTGCGGACCGGACAGCGCCTTTGTTTCGGTGGCAACACAGGAAAAAGATACGCCAACCCGGCGATCATTCCCGCAATTTTCTCCAGACCCATGAACAACCATTTCATGATGAATGGAGAACTGGCCCGCACGCATTGCCAAATCAATGGCCTTTGTTTCGTCGACGTCGGCCACGGTTTGCCCGCGCGAAACCAAATTGTCCGCGTCGTACCGTTCGTCATGATGCAAAAATCCGCTCTTGTGCGTCCCCGGTATCATCTTGACGCAACCGGTGTCGGGCGTTGAATCCGTCAGCGCAATCCAAGCTGTTGCACCGTTGTTCTTGTCAAAGGGGTTGTAAGCGCCATCCTGATGCCATGAGACGAATTTGCTACCCCCCGGATGTTTCGACCAGACAGCACAGAACATCAAAATGACATTCGGTCCAATAGCGTCCTGCAGGGCACCGGCTATTTGCGGGTGGCGCGCCAAATCAAGGAGCCATTTGAATGCAAGCACAGCGCGGGCACGGATATTCTTGCTAACATCCTCCCCAGTCATCGTCTCATAGTCTTCAATCTTCTTCATGCAATCCGCAGCCTCTTTAGACGAAATGCAATCAAGAGGCGCGACGAAGCCATCGCGACGAAATTCTGAAAGCTGCTGATCTGTAAGGACCCGCGGCATCGTTAGGGTTGTGCCTCTACTGACAAAATTCTGTCTCGTGCAAAGCAGTCATATTGGTTCTGTGTCAAAATCTCGGGCACTGAAAAACCCTCCCGGTTTTCTTAGGCCGCAACCGGTTTGGGATCACGCACTGTTACCCGGCGCATCATGCGTCTTGCATTGGGAGAGAAATGCGTCCGTGCATGCACACTGCAACGATTATCCCACATCATCAGATCCCCCTTGGACCAAACGTGTTCGTAGATGTATTCCGGTTTTTCCATTTGATCGAACAGGAAGTTCAGGATTTCGTTGCTTTCTTCTTCCGGCAGACCTTCAATTCGCATACTCATCAAACGGCTGACATATATAGCCTTGCGGCCGGTTTCCGAATGAGTCCGAACCACCGGATGCGTCCACTGAGGCACATCCGGATTCATTTCCTCGGGTCGCATCGTCGGGGTCAGCCCATAATCGTAGTAGTTTAGAGCCCGTAGCCCGTCGAGCCGCTGCTTCCAGTCATGAGACAAAGCCTCATAGGCTTTCGTACAGTTGGCAAACAATGTGTTGCCACCGACATCGGGAATTTCGATGGCATAGAGAGTAGCGCCCATACAAGGTTGCTCGTAATAGCACTGATCATAGTGAAACATCATCTCGCCATCCGGGAGAGCAGTCGGTTTATCCAATTCCTTTACATTGGTGATCATCATGACGTGCGGCGTTTCGCTACCGGCGTCTATTGTCCGGACCCGCTCCAGTTCTCCGAAGTTCAGGCAAAAATTTTCCTGCTCTTCATCTGAAATATCCTGATTGGGAAATACGAGGATTACGTGCTCGTACCAGGCCTGTTTAATATCCGAAAGGGTCTGTTCATTGACGGGTTGACTAAGGTCTATACCTGTCACGGCGGCACCCAACGCATCGGAAAGCGGTGTAACGATTATTGACATTGGACAGCAATTCTCCCGAAGGCCCAGCGTGAATGACTAAGCGATATGATAATTATTCCAGTTATGCTACGCAAACCAAACACCTGCATTCAATAGGTGCTTTCGCGCACGCAAAGGACACATACAACTGTCGCCAAAAGACAAAAAAAGTGTGGGAACTGAAACCTCTGAGCTGAGTTTTCGCGCTGAGTTCAGTTCGTACTCAACGGCCTTCATCAGCATCGGTATCCTGCCGATGATCACGATTATCGTACCGCTATGGTGCGCGACAATCCTTCAAATGGATGCCTGGATGATTGGCGTTGCCGTTGGAGCGCGTTCGTTCTTGGCCGCAATTTTCTCAATACACAGCGGCGCGCTTTTGGACCGGCTTGGCGTTCGGCGCGTAATGGTGTGGTGCACGGCAATCAGTGTCGTGCTCTTCCTGCTCTATCCGTTGATCCCCGATATTTCGTCATACCTGCTGGCCCAGTTCATCCTGATCGTTCTCCTCCAGTTGATTACCGGTTTTTTGCACACCATCGGCTGGATCGGCTGCCAAACTCAAATAGGACAATTGACCAGAGGATCACCCAAACACATGGGTCGCTTCACCTCTGTTTCAAACTTTTCCAATTTTTTTACACCCATAATCATCGGTTGGGTTTGGGATGTCGGCAAGGCGTCCTTTGTCGGAGAGGCATGGGCGACATTCAGTGTCATCGCCCTGTTCAACATCTTTTTACTGATTGCAGTTTTAGCCATGCCGGTGCCGCAATCCGTTTCCTTACCCAAGGAGCGCCCCCGCTTACGTGATCTTTGGCCGAAACTGATAGATTACAAAGAAGCCTTCCGGCTGTTTTTAATACCATCCGTTGCTTTCGTCGTGATGGCCTCCTTATTCATGAATGGCCTTATCCAGGTAAGGATGAGCTTTATGCCGATCTATATGGAAACCGTGGGCTATGAAGGCCGGATCATCGGATTTGTAACCGGCTTTGCCTATTTGATTGCTGGCTTAACAGCACTACCCACCGAGCAGGCCAAAAAATACATGGCACCGCACTGGATTGTCATCGCGATGATCATTCTTTCAGTAGTCGGCAATGCTCTGGTCCCGGTATTTGAATCTCTATCGGGCCTGACGATGAGTACCATTATGTTTGGCGCCGGTGTCGGTTTAGGAATGGCCTATATCTTAATGCTGTTGTCGCGCAGCGTCCCCGTCAGTCAGTTCGGCCTTAGTGTCGGACTGAGAACGACTGGCAACCGGTTTGGTGCGACCGTTGTGCCGCCAATTGCCGGAATAGCGATAGATATGGCGGGCGGCAATCTTGGTGCCGGTTTTTACGTTATGTCTATTCTGTTTATATTTGGTGCCGCCGGGCTGGCCTATCTAGCGATCCGTTCAGACAATATTCGGAAAACCTTTACCGAAAAATAACTTGGCGTAGCGTCCATTTCATGGATGATGCCGCGCATAAATCAGATTCATGCCATCGGGGGACGAGATGACCGACAGTAAAAATCCGGAAACAATCGCTTTGCATGCGGGTTGGCGCAAAGATGACGCAACAAATGCAGTCGCTGTGCCGATTTATCAAACAACGTCTTATCAGTTTGATAGTCCTGAACACGCTGCAAACCTGTTTGCCCTTCAGGAATTCGGCAACATCTATACCCGAATTATGAATCCAACGACCGACGTGCTGGAAAAGCGCGTGACAGCGCTTGAAGGTGGCGCCGCCGGTCTTGCGTTAAGCTCGGGGCAATCCGCGGCATTTATCGCAATTACCAATATTGCGCATTCAGGCGACAATATCGTCAGCTCGACCGATCTCTACGGCGGTACCTGGAACCTGTTGCAAAACACGCTGATCACGATGGGCATCGAGTGCCGGTTTGTTGATCCGGCCGACCCGGAAGCATTCCGCGAAGCAACGGATGAAAAAACCCGTTGTTACTTTGCCGAAACACTGCCCAATCCCAAACTTCAGATGTTCCCGATTGGAGAAGTCGCCGCCATCGGCCGCGAATTGGGAATTCCGTTGATCATGGATAATACCGCATCACCGATCCTGTGCCGACCCTTCGACCACGGGGCGGCCATCGTCATGCATTCGACAACCAAATTTATCGGTGGGCATGGCACCTCCATCGGCGGCATCATTGTTGATGGGGGCAACTTCGACTGGGAAGCGCATGCTGACCGTTTCCCAATGCTCAATCAGCCTGACCCAAGTTATCACGGTGCCGTGTGGGTAGAAGCCGTCAAACCTATTGGACCTGTCGCATACATCATCAAAGCGCGGGTGACCCAACTCCGCGATCTCGGCTCGGCAATGAGTCCCGCAAATGCTTTCCAGTTTATTCAAGGCATGGAAACGCTGGCGCTGCGCATGGAACGCCATTGTGAAAACGCACAAAAAGTCGCGGAATTTCTTTCGAGTCACGACAAGGTAACCAACGTTATCTTCCCGGGACTGATGGATGGCGAAGCCCGCGCTCGTGCCGACAAGTACCTCAATGGCGGTTACGGTTCTCTCATCGGGTTTGAAGTCGCGTCGGGTGCCGAAGGCGGCAAGAAATTCATTGAGGCGCTGCAAATGTTCTATCATGTCGCCAATATTGGCGATGCACGAAGCCTGGCAATTCATCCCGCAACAACCACCCATTCGCAGCTCACGGCGGAAGAACAGCTGGCATCTGGTGTAACTGAAGGATATATCCGGCTTTCCATCGGCATTGAGCATATCGACGATATCATTGCCGACCTGACCCAGGCACTCGACGCCGCCTAGCCTCGCTATGACGGAACCGAAAATGCCAAAACCCGGATTCCCGACGACGCGCATGCGGCGCAATCGTTATGACGATTGGACTCGTCGTTTGGTCGCCGAAAACGCGCTGTCGGCAAATGATTTGATCTGGCCGGTTTTTGTGCATGGCGGGGACGAGGCCCGGATCGAAGTGCCGACGTTGCCTGGAGTTTCACGGCTATCGATCAAAGAGCTTGTTAAAAATGTAGGTGATGCAAAATCCGTGGGTATTCCGATGGTCGCGGTTTTTCCGGTGGTCGAGCCATCGCTAAAGACCGAAGACGCCGAAGAAGCCTATAACGCAGACAATCTCGTTTGCCGGGCTGTCGCGGCGGTAAAAGAGGCTCATGATGGCATTGGGGTTATGTGCGATGTTGCGCTCGATCCTTTTACGAGTCATGGCCATGACGGATTGATGCGAGATGGAAAAATCGTCAATGACGAAACGGTCGATGTTTTATGCAAACAGGCAGTGACACAAGCCAAGGCGGGCTGCGACGTTATCGCGCCGAGTGACATGATGGACGGTCGGGTCGGTGCGATCCGTGGCGCGCTCGATGAAGAAGGGTTCCAGCATGTACGGATCATGGCCTATTCCGCCAAATATGCTTCTGCTCTGTATGGCCCCTTCCGCGACGCGGTGGGATCTGCGCCGAATCTCAGCGGTGGTGACAAAAAGACCTATCAGATGGATCCTGCAAATTCTGATGAAGCGTTGCGCGAAGTCGCGCTCGATATCGAAGAGGGCGCCGATATGGTGATGGTCAAGCCGGGGCTCTTCTATCTCGACATTCTACGTCGTGTGAAGGAAATCTTTTCTATGCCGACGTTCGCCTATCAGGTTAGCGGCGAATACGCGATGCTCAAAGTCGCGGGGCAGCAGAACCTTGTCGATGGCGAGAAGGTTATGGACGAGGCGCTGATCGCCTGTAAACGTGCCGGCGCCAATGGAATACTGACCTACGCCGCCCTGGAAACGGCGAAGAAGCTGACCTAATCCACGGGTCGCGTCTCCGCCATAGACGGTCTCTTTGCGAAATCGTCAAACCAGTCAAACATTCTGCCCCGCCCTTTGCGTAGTGGCTGGGCTAACCCTCTGAATTCCAGCCAATCGATGGCACAGGCCAATGCAATTTGACCAAGATTGACCGGTGCCTCTAATTCATCGGCGAGATTTTCAGCCGTATCGAGGCCGCTGTTTATCCGTGCCTCCTGCATCGCCATCCATTCCGGGCTTGTCTGATCAGCAGGCCTTACGACGGTTTCCTGACGCAGAAGCTGCCCCGCAAGAATTATCTCGTCGCTCAGCGCATGCAGCCGTAATACCTGCCAGCGTTTTGGCGCTTTTTCCGGCACCAGTCTCGACCCGTTGCTCAAGGAATCGAGATATTCGCAAATAACATGAGAGTCATGGAGCGCATCGCCGTCATCGGTTATCAGTGCGGGTACCTTCCCTATTGGATTAGAGGCGCCAACCTCTGGGTTATAAACCCCTATGGTGAGATCAACATGTACCAACTCAATTTGATCAGTAAGGCCAAGCTCCTCAGCAGCCACACGAACCTTGCGGACATACGGTGACGCGGGATGATAGATGAGTTGCATGGATGGCGTGAACTAAAGAACTCTTTGGCGGCGTACCATCAATGTCATTACAAGGCCTAGTGTCAGAATAACGAATGGCCCGGGTTCGGACACCTCAGCCGTCGACGCAAAGCCAACAGTTACACTCAGACGTTCACTGGCAGTGGAAGTACTTCCCAAAGTCGTAAATGTGTTTACGTTTCCATCAGCCACTGCGCCGACAGTAGATGGAAAAGCTCCAAATCCAAATGAATTGAATGACGTCACAACATTTGCATTCTCGGTGCCACCGCCCGAAAAGTTCAACACAACTTCGTTGACATTTAGGCCACCACCACCCGGACCAGGAGAAGGAAATTGTGCTTCAATAGTAATGTAGGCTCCTTGCGTATTGTGCGTACCATCGGCATTCGAATAAAAGGCGTCGTACCATTCAAGCGAATGGTTCGAAAAATCATTGTTTATGGCAGATAGTGGATTGCCTAGCCGCGTAAGCATTTGGCTCGAGGTGACACCAAAGGTGTGATTAAAAATATGAGTCGTCGTCTCATATATTGTAATCGACGACAACCCTGCCAGTGATTGCAAAGGAATGGCATTTGCTGCAGAGCTCACAAATAAAATTGAAAATGAAACAAGAATATTACGAATTTTTATCATCGGACGGTATTCATGAATTGAAAATCCCCAGTCGTATCAATAGGAGGGTTTAAAAATCTGTTTCTGTAAAGGTAATTGCGCCAGCAAACGACGGTAATGGCGCCTCAAAAAGGCACATCAGCGCAACAAGTGTTTTACGGACCAAACGAAGCATCCGGATTATCCCGTCAGGGTTATAAACCGCGCCAACCTGTCCAGCTGAGGACAATCGGATTTTATCAGGAAGCCTTAAATATGGAAACAACGCATGCGTCAGCGGATTAAGGAGACAACACCGCGGCGACAGCGGTAAAATATCCCAATCATGGTTCGGAAATGGCTCGGTCGAGGCACCGCGTTAATCACTGGTATTCTGGTATTGGCGATCGCCAGCGGTTGGGCGTGGCTGCGCACCTCCCTGCCCGTTACCGAAGGTTCACTGTCCTTCGCGGGTTTAAAAGGCGAGGTCGGGATCGCGCGCGATACGAATGGTGTTCCCTATATTACCGCCAAGTCAGAACACGATGCTTATTTCGCTCTCGGCGTCACTCATGCTCAGGACCGACTTTGGCAAATGGACTTCCAGCGTCGGCTCGGCGCCGGGCGGCTCTCTGAAATTCTCGGCAAGCCAACACTTAACACTGATCGCTATATGCGAACTTTGGGCCTGTATCGTTTAGCGAAACAATCTTTCGAACATCTAGATGCGGGGACGCAGGCAGCCCTGACCGCCTATACCAAAGGAGTCAATGCCTGGCTGGAGCGCCAACGCAACTCTTGGACTCGCGCCTGGCCGATAGAATTTTATTTACTGCGCTATCGCCCAGAGCCATGGACCATAGCGGACTCGCTAGTTTGGGGACGCATGATGGCAATATTTTTGTCGCAAAATTCACGCAGCGAAATCCTAAGAAAGCAGCTCCAAGACAAACTAGGTGAAGATGCACTCGATACATTGCTGCCGCCTTACCCGTCGGACGGACCACGCAGCTTTGCCACACTGTTTGGAAACGTACCTTCTGTCCTTGCGGTAAGTTCGGCATCAAACAGTTGGGTTTTGTCAGGAGAAAGAACCGCGACGGGAAAACCCTTTCTCGCCAATGACCCGCACTTGCGTTTTCGAACACCGGCACTCTGGTATCTCGCGCAGATTAAAACGCCCGCGGGAACTTTGACCGGGGCTACGGTGCCGGGTCTACCGTTCATGGTCCTCGGACAAAATGACCGAATTGCCTGGGGCGTTACCGCCGCGGAAACCGATGTACAGGACCTCTTTTTCGAAAAACTAAATCCACAAAACAGCGATACTTATTTGACCCCTAATGGTCATCGACCCTTTTCCTTGATCACTGAAAAAGTTGTCGTAAAAGGTGAACCAGCGGTCTCCCTGAGAATAAGAACATCCCGGCACGGACCAGTTCTGTCCGATCACAACAAGGCGCTTTCAAAGCTTGCCGGGGATGGCAATGTCTTAGCCCTTCGGACACCCGCGCTGGACCCCGTCGATAAAACGGCAGCTGCCCTCTACAGCATCAATCGCGCCAAGGACTGGCGATCTTTCCGGAAGGCTCTCCGCAACTGGCACTCACCCCACATGAATATCAGCTATGCAGATCGAGCGGGAAATATCGGCCTTATCGCTCCGGGCCGGGTGCCAGCGCGAAAACCGGGAAGCGGTCTGCTCCCCGCCCCGGGGTGGACGAATGACGCCGAACGGAAAGGCTACATCCCCTTTGAAGAATTGCCGCTCCTTTTCAACCCACCCTTGGGCCAAATTGCCAATGCGAATAACCCTGTTGTGACTGCTTCCTATTCTTACCCGCTGGGCAATTACCGAGCCCCGGGTTACCGCGCCAAACGGATCGAACAATATTTAAAAACTAAAAGGTCTTTCACCGCGAAGGATATGGTTGAACTGCAATCGGACTCTGTTTCCACAATGGTGCAAGACCTCTTGCCGCTTATGCTTAATCAGACGCCCCAAACCGTCTCAAACCGCGAAACGCTCGATCTACTGTCCAACTGGAATGGGGTGATGGCGCGCGACAAGCCAGAACCGCTAATTTTTGTTGCCTGGCTTCGCGAGCTGAACCGCCAGATATTCAAGGACGAGCTGGATAAACTATTCCCTTCCTACTGGGGATTGCGGCCCCTCACGATAAAGCGGGTTCTTACCAAAAACCCGCAATGGTGCGACAACAAAGCTACGAATTCCATTGAAGATTGCAGCAATGCTTTGGTGCGGTCGCTGGCGGCGGCGCTTGCCGATCTCGAAAATCGATTTGGGTCGGACCGAAGCACCTGGAAATGGGGGGCAGCCCATTTTGCCAAGTTTGATCACGCCGTGCTTGGTCAGGTTCCCGTTATCGGACGTTTCTTTAATATCCGACTTCCTTCAGATGGCGGCCCGTATACTGTCCATCGGGGCAACACACGGGTTGGAAATAGGCAAACTCCATTCGCCAGCGTTCACGGCGCGGGGTATCGGGCTGTCTACGATCTCGCCGACCCGGCTAAAAGCCGGTACATCGTCTCGCCCGGCCAGTCAGGAAACTGGTTTTCGCCACACTACAAAGACCTCGCCAAACGCTGGCGCGATGGCGGGTATATCGAAATCAAAATCGATCCCGACATTGACCAACACAGCTATAGCGTGCAGCAATTGCGATTGTTTCCTATCAAAAATCGATAACAGGATCGAGAGTGGCGGACAGCACCGAGAGTATTTTGGGCAGACCTGGATGGTCTGTCATCCGTGAAACCGTCAGCGATCGAAATTTTCTGCTGTATTCAATTGCGATGACAGCGTCGAAAACAGCATTTTACATAATAGCTATTACGGTCACATGGATGACCTGGGAGATTACTGAGTCAGGGGCATGGTTAGGAGGGATTAATGCGGCAATGCTTGGTGCGGCATTATTCCTTGGCCCATTCGGGGGTGCTCTCGCCGACCGGATTGGCCTGCTCAGGGCAATCAAACTATGCCAAATACTGTATATCGCAATCTTATTGGCATTCAGCGTTTACTTATATTTTTACACGCCAACAATTGAATTTCTGCTGGCTTTCGCAATATTGCAGGGGCTCGTGGGCTCCATTTTGATACCCACCGAAATTGCATTTGTACGGTCAATCGTCAGCGACCGGCACCTTGTTGCCAGCGTACAAATTGCCACTTTTATTTTTGGTATTGGACGGTTGGTTGGTCCGACGATAGCGGCATTGCTAATCACGACTTCGCTTTCTTACCCTGCGTTTGCTGCAATCACTGCGCATGTTTTGTGCCTCTTAGGTCTTTTGTGTGTTCGTGTTCCGAAAACCGCAAATTCGCCAGAAAACGGTTCGGTCAATCAAACTCTTGCCGGCCCCGGAATCAGACATACTTTCAAATTGTTTAGTGGAAACACTGTATTCATCGTTTTATTGACCCTGTTCTCGCTAACATTGATTGAGCCGGATTATATTGTTCGCACTTACGCCAATTTTGCCGAAATATCTGTAACTCACTTTCAAAATTTTGGATCCTTTAAATCTTGGTTGCTGCTGTTAATCGCCATTCCGATAACGTTGTGGATTGCCAGTCGCGCCAGTTTTCGAAATTTTCCACAATATTTAGCGTGGTTATTTGTTGCCATGTGCCTGTCGATCGTTATTGCCGGAGGTGCATTCGGGCTAGCGGGAGACCAAATTTTAATTCTCGCAATCCCATTGATTTCATACAGTCTTGCAGCAGCGATCACAGGCATTCTGGTGCTGGCAATTTTTCTTCTCTTGCTGCCGCGAAGCGTTTTGGCGACCGGTATCGGTATTATGAATTTGACCCAAGCTGTCTTAACATTTCTCGTCGGCGACAGTCTTACGCATATCTATGATGAGCCGTTTTCATCTATCGGTTGGGCAATCCTCAATCTGGCGATCCTCGTATTGATTTTGTATCGAGTTTGGGTATGGCTGCACAAACGATGGCACCACATCAGCGCATCATTATCAGAACCGGGAAATACCCAGCTCAAATAATTCAATTGTCACAAAGTATTGCCGCTAGGTTGAAACCTCACCATAGGCGCCGCGGTAATAGAGGATCGGTTTAACGTCTTCACCGGCTGAAGCCATGCGCTCAACCTCACCAATAACAATGACATGATCACCGCCATCGATGATCGAGTCACCCCGGCACTCAAGATTGGCAAGACATCCCTGAAGGATTGGCACGCCACTTCCCCAGGTGTCGTATTCAAAACCGTCCCATTTTTCAGGGCCACTTTTGGCAAACCGATTCGACACATCCATCTGATCTGACGCCAAAATATTCACGGCGAAGGGTTTATCGACCGCGAAGAAGTCGAAGCTTGCAACGTTTCGATCGAGGCAAAACAACACCATCGGTGGATCAAGCGATACAGATGTAAAGGAATTGGCTGTCAGGCCTATTGGTGCCCCATCGACATCCACTGTTGTAATGACGGTAATACCTGTCGCAAAGCAGCCAACTGTATTCCGGAATTCCTTTGGGTCGATGGTCATATAGGGTCCTCACCCGTCTTTAATGTTGTTGGTCAATCATGGCCTGCCCTAATAGCGTTGTCAAAAGCAGGACCCCAATTTCGGCTATTTTTTTAGTGCACCAGTAAAATAGAGGCCACGACCGCTCGCGACCATTTTGCCATCGCCATCGAACACTTCGGCTTCTGCGGTTGAAAAAGTACCACCCAGACGAACGATCCGTCCGACTGCCTTGAGATCTCCTGGCATCGCCGCCCGATGATAATCCACCCGCATATCGACGGTTGGAGCCGGCGCACCAGCTTTGGCCGCGATCATGAAATCAGCAGCCACGTCAACGAGTGCGCCCAATATTCCGCCATGCGTAACCCGTGCTTTAGGGTTCGATATCATTTCCTCACGCCATGTCATCGAGATTTCTATTTTTTCTTCATCGAGACCGACGATTTTCAGACCCATCCATTCGTTAAAATGATTAGCCACAAGACGTGTTTGTAATTCATCGGCAGTTTTTACGTTTTCAGCCATTTAATATTCTCCTGCATAGGGTTGGCGCTAACCTGTCCTGACATCCCCCCTCCGTCAAGTCCAAGAGTGAACTTCCCCATTTACCGTCTTTATGGACGTAAGTAATTGATTTTATTACAAAATGGTGATTTCCAGGTTAACTGCTTTTTAACCCGAATGCTTCACCTTAGGCGTCAACCATAATTGCGAGTCTGTCTGAGGTCCGAATATGTTTGTGATAATTGGCATCGTTGTCGTGTTTGCCTGTGTTCTCGGTGGTTATGCGGCGATGGGCGGTAAGCTCTACGTACTATGGCAACCCTTTGAAGTCGTCATCATCGTCGGTGCCGCGATCGGCGCCTTCATTATTGGTAACACTAAAACAGTGATCGGTCGCACGGCGAAATGCTTCGGCGACGCCATGAAAGGTCCCAAGTATTCCAAAGACAACTACGTTGAATTGCTCCCTTTGATGTATCAGGTTTTCAAACTCGCCAAAGGCAAGGGCATGTTGGCTCTCGAAGCCCATGTTGAAAATCCTGAAGAGAGCGATATCTTTTCGGAGTTTCCCGAGTTCAGTTCAGATCATCATCACGTCACGTTTCTGTGCGATTATTTGCGGATGATCAGTCTGGGCACAGAAAGTCCACACGAGGTTGAAGCCTTGATGGATGAAGAACTGGAAATTCATCATCACGAACATCATCAGGTTGCGGGCGCTGTGCAGGCCATGGCTGACGCTCTCCCTGCCCTCGGAATTGTCGCAGCAGTGCTCGGTGTTATTAAAACCATGGGGTCGATTAGTGAACCACCGGAAGTTCTCGGAAAACTGATTGGTGGCGCCCTTGTCGGGACGTTCCTCGGGGTATTTGTCGCCTATGGATTCTGCGGCCCGCTCGCCGCGACACTGACGGCAAAGTATGACGCTGACGGAAAATATTACACGTGCATGAAGGCCGGAATTCTCGCCTATCTCGCCGGTCACGCACCGGCCGTCTGTGTCGAGTTCGCGCGCAAGGCTTTGATGACGGATGTACGTCCTTCTTTCTACGAGGTCGAAGAAGCCGTTAACGAGCTGCCGTCGATCGGTTAACTCAGACAACTAGCGGGCGGAGGGTCTCATGGACGACGTCATTATCATCAAAAAGGTCGTAAAAGGTGGACATGGTCATCATGGTGGTGCCTGGAAAGTTGCCTATGCTGACTTTGTGACTGCGATGATGGCGTTCTTTCTTCTGCTCTGGCTTCTTAACGCCACGACGGAAGACCAAAAAAGGGGATTGCCGATTATTTCGCGCCTGTAAGCGTATCGACCAGTACTGGTGGTGCCGGCGGGATGCTCGGCGGACAAACAATATCGGCACCAGGTGCCCTTACCTCTCGGACCGCTGTACCCAGTGTTTCGCTTAAACTTGAGCCAACGAGCGGCGCACAAGCTGGCGATGCCGAAGAAGAGGGCGGCGCAAATGAGAAAGCTGCTGAAGCCGAAGAATCGATGAAAGCCGCCGAAAAGGCGATGAAGGAAAGACAGGACCGCGAAGACGCTGTAGAGGAAGCCAAGTTTGACCGGGCTGAAAAGGAAATTCGTGAAACTGTTGAAAATTCACCTGAACTCAAAGGACTCAAGAGCCAACTTTTGATCGACAAAACGCCTGAGGGAATGCGCATTCAGGTAATCGACAAAGAAGGTAACCCGATGTTCGCGGCCGGAAGTGCCCGAATGCTCAAGCGCACCGAACAGCTTGTGAAGGCCATTGGCAAAGCCATCGCGACCCTCGACAACAAGATCCGTATTTCGGGCCATACTGACTCTGTCCCCTTCAAGAACAAGAGAGGCTACAGCAATTGGGAACTTTCAAGTGATCGTGCGCAGGCGAGTCGACGCGTATTGGCCACTACCGGGCTATTTCCCGACAGAATATCATCGGTAGCTGGCCGTGCTTCGCTGGACCCGCTTCTGCCTGAGGATACTAAATCCCCGCGCAACCGTCGTATCAGTATCCTGCTTCTGCGACGCAAAGTTACCGAAAAAGAGGAAGCAGCAAAACAAGCAGCGGTAACGAAAGCGCGTCAGACACCCAAAAAGAAAAAGAACGTAAGCAAATCACTCAAAAAAGATTGGACCGGTCCGCGTGTCCGCTAATATCTTTTTCGGTAAACAAAATTACATGCTCGCTTGACGTGAAACTCCATCGAATTATGGTGGCAATTCAATTTTGACGTTGAGTAGTCACCGATGAATCGGCCAGTAGAACTCCGACCGCATAGGTTTTTTATGGGAACGCGCGCGTTGCCGTGCCCGTATATTCCCGGTCGCGTTGAACGCAAAGTCGTTACTGACCTCTCGACACCAAATGCGATGGCTCTCTATGACAATCTCTCGCGAGCCGGTTTTCGGCGTAGCCACAGCCTCGCCTATCGCCCGGCCTGCCCTGGCTGCACGGCATGTGTACCTGTGCGGATCCGTGTCGGCGATTTCGAATTGTCCCGTTCATTCCGGCGCTTAATGAAACGAAATTCAGACCTTACAACCCGTGATCTATCCGCTCATGCAACAATGGAACAATATCGGCTTTTTACGCGCTATCAGCGGTCGCGCCATTCTGGCGGCGAAATGGCGAGTATGAGCTTCCGCGATTTCCGCGCCATGATAGAAGACAGCCCTATCGACACCCGGATTATTGAATTTCGCGATCAAGAAGGTTATCTCGTCGGCGTCATGCTGGCGGACAGGCAGGTAGATGCCTTATCCGCCGTCTACAGCCTCTTTGATCCTGAACTCGAAAAGCGCAGTCTCGGAACTTTCATGGTTCTTTGGCTTGTTCAACAAGCTATCGAGAATGACCTGCCGCATGTCTATCTGGGATATTGGATCGAAGAAAGCTCAAAGATGTCCTACAAGGCGCGGTTCCGGCCTCTTGAAGGCCTTACACCCGATGGCTGGCAAACCCTCTAATTTCGAGCGAAAACCCGAACTTGCTGTGTTGCGTCGTACGGCTCCCCTCGATAACATCTTTGTGACACTTCCAGGTTAATTTGAAGTATCCAGTTAAGGGGGATGAATAATGAATCGTCGTGATTTTGTAGCCGGAGTGACCGGTGCCGTCGTTGGTGGTGCCGCAACTTATGGGGTTCTCAAAAGCAAAAGTAAGCCGGCCGCTGAAATGAAATCAGCTATGCCGGCACCAGCCGTCAACAAGGGACTGAAAGAATGGCGACTGGTTACCACATGGCCAAAGAACTTTCCGGGCCTTGGCACCGGCGCCAATCTTCTGGGCGAGCTTATTACCAAAGGTTCAGAAGGGCGTCTGACTGTTAAAGTATTCGGCGCAAAGGAAGTCGTTCCGGCATTTGAATCGCTGGATGCGGTTGCTGGCGGCACGGTTCAGATGGGTCACGGCGCACCCTACTATTGGAAAGGCAAACAGGCTGCCGCTCAATTTCTTGCCTCTGTTCCCTTTGGCATGACGGCGCAAGAGGTAAACGCCTGGTACCAATGGGGCAATGGGCAAAAACTCGCCGACGAAGTATACAGCCAGATGGGCTGCAAGTTCTTCCCGAGCGGCAATACCGGCGTTCAGGCCGGTGGCTGGTTTAATAAGGAAATGAACAGCCTCGATGATTACAAAGGCCTCAAGATGCGTATCCCTGGCCTTGGTGGCGAGGTCGTAAAAGCAGCAGGCGGCAACGTTATCAACCTTCCTGGCGGTGAAATTCCACCGGCACTGCAGTCTGGTGCGCTGGATGCCACCGAGTGGGTTGGTCCTTATAACGATCTCGCCTTCGGACTGTATAAGAGTGCGAAATTTTACTATTTCCCAGGCTGGCATGAGCCTGCAACGGTCCTCGATAACTTTGTGAATATGAAGGCCTGGGAGAGCCTGCCAGGCGATCTCCAGTCAGTTGTTCAGGCGGCCAATGCAGCCGTGAACCAGATTGTGCTTAGCGAATTTGTCGCGCGAAACAACGCGGCACTTAGCACTCTGGTAAATAAACATAACGTACAACTTCGTGCTTTCCCTGAGGAAGTGCTTAAAGGTCTGGGTGGATTGGCTAAACAGGTTATGAACGACATTGCCTCCAAGGACCCGCTCAGCCGCAAGGTTATGGATGATTATCTGAAATTCCGGGCCGACGCTGCGGAGTGGTCATCACGGTCTGAAGGTGCCTATCTGCCTGCGCGGCAAATGGCGCTTTAGGAAAACAAATCTTGTTTCAATTAAACCGGCGGTTAAACCCGCCGGTTTTTTTGTGCGGCTTGCGCTATCCAAAGAGATACTTCGGTAGCCACGTCGCCAAGCCCGGCCAATAAGCGACAATCCCGAGTCCAATCACCTGGATTGTAACAAACGGAATTATTCCACGATAAATATCCATCGTTGTAACACTTTCCGGCGCAACACCCCGCAGATAAAACAACGCAAAGCCAAATGGCGGTGTCAGAAAACTCGTCTGAAGGTTAATCGCGATCATTACACCAAACCAAACCGGTTCTAGTCCCATCCCCAGAAGAATCGGCCCAACAATCGGTACGACGACGAAGATGATCTCTATGAAATCGAGGAAGAAGCCCATAAGAAACATTAGCGCCATGACTGCGAACATGGCACCGAATACCCCACCAGGAATTTCATTCAAAATCTCAGCAACGAGGTCATCACCTCCAAATCCGCGAAAGGTGAGAGAAAAAATCGATGCCCCCAGAAGGATCACGAATACCATTGTGCTAATGCTCAGCGTCGAGCGCATCACATCGCGCAAGATTTCGAGATTAAACTGACCGCGCCCCGCAGCCAGCAACATTGCACCGACAGCACCAACCGCCGCTGACTCCGTGGGTGTTGCTGCGCCAGCTAAAATTGAGCCCAATACCAAGACGATCAGGATCGTTGGCGGCAACAGGACACTGAATATTCTTTTACCCATATCGTCGGGACGGCCGGAGTCGTCGACGAGTGCGGGGCAGGATTTAGGGTCAGCCAGGGCCTTAAACAGTATCCAACCAACGTAAAGCCCAACCAGCACAAGCCCGGGAATGAAGGCACCGGCAAACAGATCGACTACGGAGACCGGATCAGGGGCAAAATTGCCTTTGGAAAGCTGCGCCTGGGTGTTTGCCCCCTGCAAAATATCACCCAGCAAGACGAGTACAATTGACGGCGGGATTACCTGGCCCAGTGTCCCCGATGCGCAGATGGTTCCGGTTGCCAGTTTGGGATCGTAGCCTGCTTTGAGCATCGCAGGCAGACTAAGAAGCCCCATTGTAACAACCGTTGCACCGACAATACCGGTTGAAGCGGCCAATACGGCGCCAACTGCAACCACCGAAATCCCAAGACCGCCACGCAACCGACCAAACATGAGCCCCATTGTCTCAAGCAACTGCTCGGCGATCCGTGACCGCTCTAACATCACGCCCATAAAGACAAAGAGAGGTACCGCAACGAGAACTTCATTGGTCATGACACCAACGAATCGCGACGGTACGGCCCCAAAAAGTAAATGGAGATCAAAGACCCCAAAGAGTGAGCCCAGCAATGCGAAGGCAAGAGAAACACCGGCCAGGGTAAAGGCAACAGGAAACCCCAGTAACAAGACACCGCAGGTTACGACGAACATTAAAAGAGCGAGTGCGCCGGCCTCCATTACGGGCTCCCGCTCTCTTCTTCATTTGGGACAGATAACGGCGTGCCCTTCAGCGTCAATAATGACCGCGCCGCTAGGGACAGGCCCTGCAATCCGACGCAGAGACAAAACCCCCAAATGACCGATTTTAAGAGAAATAGACCGGGAAGACCGCCAGCCTCACGGGACTCCTCAAGCCCCGCCCAACTCTTGAGTACATATTCCCAACTTCCGAAAAAAGTCAGAGCAACGACGGGAAGCAACAGGATCAATGCGCCCAGCAAGTCGACCCACGCTTTGTATTCGGCTGATTTTGGCCGATAAAAAATATCAACCCGAACATGCCCGTTATGCAGAAGGGTATATCCGGCACCTAACATAAAAACGATGCCATGAATCCAGACATAGGATTCCTGCATCCACACCCAGCCAAGAGAAAACACATAGCGTAGGACGACAACACCAAAAGTGATCAACACCATCGCCAGAGTGAGCCAGGAAACAGCCCGTCCAACGGCATCATTAAACCGATCAACCGTGCGGATAAAGCTGGCGAGCGCCTGCATCAGCTCAACCGTATCTTCAGGAAAACTTATTTGAGCGCGGGAAGCCCTTCGGTGCCAAACGTCCAGCCTGGGCACGTTTGCCGACATAGACCAAAAGATCCGTCTCGGTACGGGTCCGCTCGCCACTCCGCCAACTCAAACCCTCCGCCAGCGTAAATGCTTTTGCATCAGAAAGACCACCGTCCTTATAAGCCTGTAATCGCATTCCACGCCCGCGCGTCATTTCCGATATTTCCGCGAGCGGGAAAATAATGAGCTTATGGTTTTCCCCAACAGAGGCGATGTGATCGGCGCCTTCCGGGATTACTGAACAAGCTCGTGCCTCAATGTCTCCGGAAACGTTGAGCACCTGCTTGCCGCCTCGGGTCTGTGCGACAACATCATTCTCCGGCACAACAAAGCCGCGTCCATCTGAGGCCGCGACCAATAGTTTACGGCCCTCTACATGAATCAAGAGTTGGACCACATCATGATCGTTCCCGAGTCCAGTCATCAGCCTAACCGGTTCACCGTGCCCCCGGCCACCGGGCAGCTTGTCGCAACTGATCGTGTAAAAACGCCCGTTGGTACCGAACATCAAAAGCTTGTCAGTGGTCTGCGCATGTAAGGCGAACCGAAAACGGTCGCCCTCCTTAAATTTCAGAGATGAGTAATCCTCTAGATGCCCTTTTGCCGCCTTTATCCAACCCATCTGGGAACAGATTACAGTAATCGGCTCGCGTTCAATCATCGCGGTTATGGGAACGACAGTGGCGCTCGGCGCTTCGCCTATTTCTGTCCGGCGCTTGCCCAATTCCGTTTTCTTGCCAAATCTCTTACGGATATCAGCAATTTCACCCGCAATCGATTTCCAGCGTGCGGACTTGTCACGCAGGAGTTTCTTAAGCGCTTTCTGTTCTTTCTCCAGTCCCTCGATTTCCTCACGGATCTCAATTTCTTCGAGCTTGCGCAACGCACGCAACCGCATATTGAGAATGGCTTCGGCCTGCGCGTCACTAAGCTTCCAGCGCTTCATCAGCTTTGGCTTGGGTTGGTCCTCGCTCCGAATAATCGCGATGACCTCATCAAGGTTCAAATAAACAATCATGTAACCCGCAAGCACTTCCAACCGCTTTTCAATTTTTTCGAGACGGTTCTTGGTACGACGCACCAGCACTTCATGGCGATGATCCAGAAAACTCTGCAAGACGTCACGCAGATCCATGACCCGCGGAATCGTATTCGGATCAAGAACGTTCATGTTCAATCCGATACGAACCTCGAGATCGGTGTGCTGAAATAGTGCCTCCATCAGCATATCGGGTTCCATGGATCGCGACCGTGGCTCCAACACCAACCTGATATCCGCCGCCGATTCATCACGAATATCTTCGAGCATGGGTAATTTCTTTGCCTGCATCAGCTCAGCAATCTTTTCCACCAGGCGGCTTTTTTGGACATGGTAGGGAATTTCCGTGACAACGATCTGCCATTGGCCACGCTGAAGTTTTTCAGTCTCCCACCTCGCCCTTAAGCGAAAACTACCCCGGCCTGTTCGATATGCCGATCTGATGTTGTCAGGGGTCTCAGCCAAAACACCGCCCGTTGGAAAGTCAGGTCCGGGCATAAAGGACAAGAGTTTGTCGATGGTCGCCCTCGGAAACTTAATGAGATGATTGAGCGCCTGACAAATTTCGTCGAGGTTGTGAGGCGGAATGGAGGTCGCCATGCCGACGGCGATTCCGGCCGCGCCATTGGCCAATAGATTTGGGACCGAAGCTGGCATCAGTACCGGCTCGCTTTCCGTCCCATCGTAATTTTCACGGAAATCGACTGCATCTTCGTCGATACCTTCTAGTATTGCCAAGGCATATTCGGTCAAACGCGATTCCGTATACCGCATCGCTGCAGCGGAATCGCCGTCAACATTGCCGAAATTACCCTGCCCCTCGACCAATGGGTAACGCACGGCAAATTCCTGCGCCAGCCGAACGAGCGCATCGTAAACCGCGGTATCCCCATGGGGATGATATTTACCGATAACATCGCCGACGACACGGGCGCATTTCTTGAAGCCTGTGCCAGGGTCGAGCCGCAACTGGCGCATAGCAAAAAGTAAACGACGGTGTACCGGTTTCAAACCATCGCGAACATCCGGTAATGACCGCGACGTGATCGTCGACAATGCATAGGCCAGATAGCGCTCACCCAGCGCTTCATCGAGCCGGATATCGGTGGTCTTATCTGTTGTTGCCGTGGATTCAGCCATTATTCCTTATACACCATATCTAGTGGTTAACCAGCCAAAACACGCTAGGAATGTACCAGAATTTGCAATTTATCAATTTTTACAGACTTCGGTCTCCTCGGATGCTTTCAACCAACCGCTCGCGTGCGGCGGGCAAACCGTGGCGGGTGTCTCCCATCACATGTCGTCCAAGAAAGTACCCAGTGAGAGCCAAGCCATCACATATTACCGTTCTGGAAATGTCGATTGCTCGGTCTTCCCGAAGAAATTCGGGCAATGCCAATAATCGATCATGATAATCCTTGCCAGCCTCAGCCGACACCGCCCGTCCTGTCCGTGGCGAAACATATACGAGATTTTCCTGGCTACCGGTGGCTGCACATTCGGTTAAATCCAAACCAAACCCCAATTCAGACAACAAATCGAGTTCCCATCGTATATATTGCAATTCCCAACCTGGTTGCCCGAGTCCGCCAATCAGTGTTTCCAACTTCTCAAACAGACCAGGAAACGGCGCACGTTCGGGTAAAGCGGTATCAAGAATTGCTGTCGACGCACTCAACGCCATTAATGGCAGGGGTTCGTGCAAATAGTCCGCGGCATGCGAATGCAACAATTCACAGGTATAGGCGCCCAAATGTTCAGCGAGCCTGCCCCGCCAGTGCGCCCGAAGGAGGTTCCCCGGTTGATAGATGCCGCGACTGCGCGTGCTTGATCCTCCACGTACGAGTCCGGCATGACGTCCCTGTTCGCGTGTCAGCAGGTTCACGATCAACGAATTCTCGCCGTGGCGGCGCGCCGAAAGCACCAATCCTTCATCGGTCCAATCCATAATTCCTTTATAATGGATTGACGGGCGGCCCGTACACGCACAATTCTTCTATCGAGGGTACAAATGGGCACAAAAAAAACACCATCGCAAACTGGAATAACCCGCCGCTTCTTTATTGGAGGCATGGCGGGTCTCGCAGGCGCGCCTGCGATAATCACGGGTGCCAGTGGCCGCACTCGTATAGTCGATGGCATCGCCTCGGGCGACATATCATCAAATAGCGCTGTCATATGGGGACGATCCAACATATCAGCAAAGATGCTCGTCGAATGGTCGACGACACCCAAATTTGATAAAGCCCAACGGGTCGCGGGGCCCATGGTTACTGCAAGGACAGGCTATACCGGACAGGTCACGTTGAACGAACTTCCTTCGGGACAGGAAATTTTTTATCGGGTGCGGTTCGGCGACCAGGCTGGAAACGAGGCGCGTATTGGTCATTTGCGCACACCCGGCAAAAACCGGGATGTTTCATTTGTATTTGGCGGCGATCAATGTGGTGCTGGCTGGGGGATCAACCCTGAATGGGGTGGACTTAGATTATTTGAAACCATGCGGCTAACCCGCCCTGATTTTCTAATTCATCTTGGGGATCGGATTTATGCTGATCGGCCAATACACGAACGCGCGTCAACACCGGATGGAGAAGTCTGGAAAAACATTATTACTCCGGCGAAATCGAAAGTCGCTGAATCCGTCGCAGATTATCGTGGCAACTACAGCTACAATTTTCTCGACAAGCATTACCGAAAATTTAGCGAAGAGGTTCCAGCGTTGACGACCTGGGACGACCACGAGGTTACAAACGATTGGTGGCCAGGTCGTAAGCTCTCAAGGCGAATTATGTTCCGAAAGGGCTATATTCAATCAAATATTGACGTACTTGCACGGTATGGCCGTCAGGCATTCTTCGAATTCACCCCGGTTAACCGCCATGCAACGGATCCCAATCGACTGTACAGACAAGTTTCGTACGGACAAAACGTCGATGTATTTCTTCTTGATTCACGGAGCTATCGAAGCCGCAACAATCGAAACAGGCAAACAAAAGCCGGAAGCAATACGGCGCTCCTTGGTCGGGGTCAAATTGATTGGCTTAAAGAAAGCCTCAGCAAATCGAAGGCACTATGGAAACTTATCTCCAGTCCTCTTCCAATCGCGCATGAACGAAAACGCGAACGTCCACGCTACGACAAATTCGCTAATAGCGAAAACGGCCGCCCACTAGGACGCGAACATGAAATCGCCGAAATTCTGGCGCATATCAAAACCCATGGCGTTACCAATACTGTCTGGCTTGCCGCAGATGTGCATTACTCCGCCGCGCACCACTTCCAGCCGGATAGAGCTGCGTTTAAAGAATTTGATCCATTTTGGGAATTTATATCTGGCCCGTTTCACACCAGACCCGGTCGTATAAAACATCTCGACACAACATTCGGCCCAGAAAGATTTTTCCGCACGCCGCGGGCGCCAAAAGGCAATTTACCGCCGAGCGCGGGATACATTTACTTTGGGCACGGGCATGTCGATGCCAAATCCGGAACGCTCACCATAAGCTTCCGCGATGTTGACGGAAAAATTCTTTATGAAAAAACGATTATCCCCAAAAAATGAGGTGCCTGTTATTCGCTGAAATCGAGACCCATTTCGCGATAGCGCTCTGGGTCATCGCGCCAATTTTCACGAACCTTCACAAACAAAAATAGATGTACCCGGCGATCTAAAATTTGTTCCAGCTCTTTACGCGCTTCCGCGCCAACGCGTTTAACCTGCTGGCCTCCTTTTCCGAGGACGATTCCCTTATGACCTGATCGTTCAACGTAGATAACCTGATCTATTTTAACGCTTCCATCTTTGCGCTCTTCCCATCCTTCCGTTTCGACCGTTAACGAATATGGAAGTTCCTGGTGCAGCGACAAAAACAGTTTTTCCCGGGTAATTTCGGCAGCAAACAATCGATCATTCATATCGCTCAAATGATCTTCAGGATAAAGCCAGGGACCCGGCGGCAAAATTGTCATCAATGTATCAACAAGATCTTGTACACCGTCGCCTTTCAGAGCGGAGATCATAAAAATATTCTCGAAACACTCAGCCGCCTGAATTTCCTGGGCCAGCGAAAGCAATCCCTCTCGCGGAATGAGATCGATTTTATTTAGCGCGGCATAAGCCAGCCTTTCCGACTTTTTCAGACCTTCGATAATAAGTTGGACGTCTTCAGATAGCCCTCTTTCCGCATCAATCAACAGTACGATCTTGTCTGCGTCGGCTGCACCGCTCCAGGCAGCAGCGACCATTGCCCGTTCCAAACGTCTGTTGGGTGAAAAAATCCCCGGCGTGTCGACAAACACGACCTGGCTTGCATCTTGGGTTAGAACGCCAACAACGCGCGCCCGCGTCGTCTGTACCTTGTGGGTCACAATCGACACCTTTGTCCCCATGATGTGATTCATGAGAGTCGATTTGCCGGCATTTGGCGCCCCGACCAGGGCTACATAGCCGCAACGCGTTTCAGTACGCTCAGTCATCTTCGGATGCGCTTATTTTCTTAAGCATTTCGGCGGCCGCTGCCTGTTCGGCATTGCGCTTGGAGGAACCATTGGCCTGGCATGGGTCTAAACCCGTTACGACAACTTCAACGGAAAAAACCGGTTGGTGATCGGGACCGTCTCTTCCGATCTCGCGATAAACCGGCAAACCAAGCTTTTGTCCCTGGGCCCATTCTTGCAGCGTCGTTTTGGAATCGGTTGGCGGCGCCTGAACCTCTTCCGCCAAACTGCAGACCAGTTCCTCAATAACAGGGCGCGCTTTTTCTAGCCCACCATCCCTGTAAACCGCTCCAAACAACGCTTCTATCACATCTGCCAAAATCGATTCATTAAGCCGAGTGCCAGCGCCGTAGATTATGTAATCTTCCATTTCGATCGACTTGGCGACTGTCGCCAGGGTCGATCGATCTACCAACCCGCTTAGACGCCGTGACAAAGCCCCTTCATCTTCCAACGTATAGGTCCGCATCAAAAAGTCGCATACGACGAGGCCCAGAACGCGATCACCAAGAAATTCCAGCCGCTCATATGTTTCAATGTCGGTAGTATTGTCGACGCTGGCATGAGTCAAAGCGCGCATTAGAAGACTTTGGTCGTCAAACTCATAGCCGATTACCCGGCACAGATTTTCAGGAGAACGCCTCCCCTGCGACACTACTCGATTCCCTGGAAAAAACGCTTCATGCGAGCTGCATGATACCAGCCCCAAGGTTCGAAGATGCCTGCACTGCCATCTGTCGAGAAAAACAGGACTTCGGCGCGCCCCACAAGGTTCTCCGCCGGAACAAACCCGACGCCATTTACGCCCTGCTGATTTGGAACTCGGCTGTCGAGTGAATTATCCCGATTATCACCCATCGCGAAATAATGTCCCTTTGGCACACGATAGATCGGCGTATTGTCTAGCGGCCCGGTATCGCCATCCTTTTCAAGGATTTCATAATGTCTGCCGTTGGGAAGCGTCTCGACATATCGTGTTACGGCCGCAAATCGTCCAGAATCCAGACGCATGGGGAAAGGAGCAATCTTGCGACGTGGAACGATTTTATCGTTGATAAACAAACGACCCCGCTTCACCTGAATTTTGTCGCCGGGCAATCCAACAATTCGCTTAATGTAGTCGGTCTCATTGTCACTTGGCAGCTTGAAAACAACGACATCACCCCGCTCGGGTACACTTTCAAAATAGCGCCCGGACATAGGTGCGGCGCTCAACGGAAAGGAGTGGCGGCTATATCCATACGAAAATTTGGAAACAAACAAATAATCACCAATCAACAAAGTCGGAATCATTGAGCCCGACGGGATGTTGAATGGTTCATACGCTGCCGTTCGAATGACCAGCGCAATGAAGACCGCGAAAATTACGGTTTTAATGGTTTCCCAAAGCGAACTTTTCATATGGAACGGTCACAACGAGCAATTAGGTCAATATACTGTGTGCGCAGATTTGGCGCGGGCAGATAAAGCCATTCGCGACCCTCGCTGTCAATCAACGTTATCGGTTTACTAGGCCATCTAACGGGACAGCCGAAATAATGACAGTTGCTTCCGCCATTGGCGGCTCATCCGTCAGGCTTATATCGATCTTGGCCTCCATGCCCTCGGGCGTTAGCTCTGCCAAACGTTTCGCGGCACCTCCGGTCAATGCCATCGTGGGTTTACCACCCTTGAGATTGACGACGCCCATATCACGCCAGAACACGCCACGCCGAAACCCCGTCCCAAGCGCTTTGGAACAAGCCTCCTTTGCAGCGTAGCGTTTGGCGTAGCTCGCGGGTCTGTTTACACGACGTTCTGACTTTTCGCGCTCAACTTTAGTGAAGATGCGATTGGTAAAGCGTTCGCCAAATCGCTCAAGGGTACGCTCAATGCGACGGATATCGATCAGATCATTGCCAATGCCGATAATCATCAGGCGCTGCGATCACCGACAGCATTGGAACGTGCATTATCCATTAAGGCCCGCATGCGGGTAATCGTGCTTTCCAATCCACCGAAAATAGCTTCACCAATCAAAAAATGTCCGATGTTTAGCTCAACGATACTGGCTATTTCGGCAATCGGACCGACCGTATCAAACCCCAGTCCATGACCTGCGTGACACTCCAGTCCAAGCTGATCTGCATACGCAGCGGCTTCAATAATCTCATTCAGCGTCTCGTCGCGCTCTGTGGACCCCTCAGGCATATTGCAGTAGGTGCCGGTATGCAGCTCTACGACGGGCGCGCCCAATGCTTTCGCGGCATCAATTTGTACCGGGTCAGGCTCTATAAAAAGGGACAGCCGTATCCCAGCAGCACCGAGCTGATCCGCGAACGGACCCAGCTGATCGAAATTGCCCGCTGCATCCAAGCCCCCCTCTGTCGTTCGCTCTTCACGTTTTTCAGGCACTAGGCAGGCGGCATGCGGAATATGCTGTAAAGCAATTTCGAGCATCTCTTCAGTAGCGGCCATTTCAAGATTGAGAGGTAAATCGATCTCATTCCGCAGCTGTTCAATATCTTGATCACCGATGTGACGCCGGTCTTCACGCAAATGGGCTGTGATCCCGTCGGCGCCGGATTTCTCCGCTAACTTGGCGGCGCGCAACGGGTCAGGGTGCAGGCCGCCACGAGCATTGCGGATCGTTGCAACGTGATCAATGTTAACGCCGAGGCGCAGATAGCTTCTGTTCATCTCAATACCTATCAATGCAATCCATAGAGGGCTCGAGCATTGTCCTCTAGAATTTTATCGGCAACGCCGGGTGCCAACCTGTCATCTGCCCGCAAGAGTTTAACCGCCATGACCTCGCTGGACGGATCGTGGTGCCCGTAATCTGTACCAATCACCATATTGTCTTCACCGGCATATTTTATGATGTAATCAAGATGATCCGTATTCTCACAGGCGACATACATATTGTTTTCTTTGAGCGGGTTGTCGAACCAATCCCATCCATTGCGTCGAAAGCGATCTTCAAGATCGCACAATACATAAGGCACCCACTGGGCACTAACCTCTACGAAACCCCACCGCACATCGGGAAACTTGGCCGGTATTTTCTTTTCTATAAGTGTGTGGAATGCGCCAACCACTGCCAGTTTAAACTTGGTAAAAGAGGTATCAGATTCAAAAAAGTCGTGATGAAAAATGCTGCCGTTGCCGGAATGCATGCAGATCGGCATATCAAGATCGGAGGCAATTTCCCATAGCGGGTAAAAAACCGGATCGCCAATCGCTCGATCACATTCAAGACCTCGTAAAAATATTCCGCAGGCGCCATTGTCCTTGGCAAACGTCATTTCATCCCGGATCAAATTGGGAGATCGCATCGGCGGCAAGGCAACCCAGCGCATACGTCCATTTGCTTGTTTGGAGATATCCGCGACCCAGCGATTATATGCTCTCGTCAATGCAAGATCGGCATTGATATCATCTGTAACCGGTCGCAGATATAATGTTGGATACAAAACCTGAATGTCGATCTCCAACTCATCCATATGCGCGAGCCGCCCCGGGATATCTTCCATCTCCGCGATAGCGCGCGACATTTCCGTTCCAACATTTCGATCCTTACCCATTGGGCGGCTGCCGATTAGCCAATAGTTGTGTTGCGTATTTTTTCCGTCATTAGCCTTGAGTTCGGGGCCATGTGTCTGCGTTACGATATAGGGTGTATACCGTTTGTCTGCGCCTTCCAGATATTCCCAGGTTTTGGGTGTTTCCAGCACATGTGCATCTGAATCAATTGCACCCATTTTGGCTCTCCCTCTTGATGATTTTTATCTTATTGAACTACGCGCGAAACGGAGCTTACCACAGAAACACCGCGGAGCGCCGCCATGATATCATTCAGATGTTTGCTGTCATGAACTTCGATATCGAGAAGCATTTCGAATAGTTCTGAAGTTCGGTTGGTAATTTTTAAATTAACGATATTTCCCTGACTATTTGCGACAACAGTTGCCAGATTGGCGAGGCCACCGCGCTGATTAGCCACAACGAGATTAAGGCGGCCGATATGAGTGCCGTCTTCTGCGGACCCTAAATCCCAACTGATATCGACCCAACGCTCCGGCATTTCATGGAAACTCTCGAGCGTTTCGCAATCAATTGTATGGACCGCTATACCTTTGCCCGGGGTTTGAATTCCAACGATACGATCCCCTGGCAATGGATGGCAGCAATTAGAATAATGCACTGCCATCCCCGGAATAAGGCCGCGAATGGGTATCGCTGATACCAGCTCTTCCGCTCCATTCGACGAACTATCGGTATCTCCGCCGACTAGATGACGTTTTAACGGCTCTACGTCTTCGCCATTCACAACGATTTCAGAAACGCTTTGAGCCGTAATATGGCCTTGGCCTATCGCAACAAATAGATCATCAAGGCTGGGCACACCGAGCTGTTCAACAACCGACTCGATAGCTTGGTCACTGGACTGATATCCGTTCTTTGCAAAGGCTCTTTCGAGCATGGCTTCGCCGAGCTGCCGGTACTCTGTTCGTTGTTTGGACTTAACAAAACGACGAATCCGCGCCCGTGCCTTACCAGTTACGACAAAGTCTTCCCAGTCAGGGGAGGGAACGCCCGGTTTCGACGTTACGATTTCGATCTGATCACCATTGCGCAATTTTGTTTGCAGTTGAACCAGACGGCCGTTGATCTTGGCACCAACACACGCGTCACCCACTTCCGAATGAACCTCATAGGCAAAATCCACTGGAGTTGCTCCACGTGGCAACGCAATCAATTCGCCTTGAGGCGTGAAGCAGAACACCTGATCCTGGAAAAGATCCAATTTTGTATGTTCCAGAAACTCATCAGGATCATCCGCATGTTCCAAAATGTCTAACAGCTCTCGTACCCAACGATACTCGTATACTTCGCCGCTAGGTCCAGAGCTGTCCTGCTTATATTGCCAGTGTGCGGCAACGCCCAAATCTGCAACCTGGTGCATCTCATGTGTTCGAATTTGAATTTCGATTCGGCGTTTCTTGGGACCGATCACGCCAGTATGAATAGATTGATAGCCATTTCGTTTTGGCGTCGAAATGTAGTCCTTAAACCTTCCTGGAACGCATGAATAATTGCCATGAATTATGCCAAGAGCCTCGTAACAATGAGGAACACTATCAACAACCATTCGAAATGCCATTATGTCAGAGAGCTGTGCAAACTCGACATTTTGTCGCTGCATTTTTCGCCAGATTGAGAAAGGTCTTTTCTCGCGACCAGACACATCGATCGAAAGACCCTGGCCTTTCAAAACTTCGCCAAGCTCATTGGAGATTTCATCGATAATTTCGGTTTCAATTGCTTCGGTACGCAAAAAGTCGAGTCGAGCAAGAATTGTATTCCGAGCATCCGGATATAATTCCGCGAAGGCCAAATCCTCCAATTCATCCTTGATCCGTTGCATTCCGATGCGTTCAGCGAGCGGTGCATAGATCTCCATCGTTTCACGGGCGATTCTCGCTCGCTTGTCGGAACCCTTGATGAATTGCAATGTCCGCATGTTGTGCAAGCGATCTGCAAGCTTGACCAATAGCACGCGAATATCGCGTGATGTTGCCATAAGCAATTTTCGAAAGTTCTCGACCTGACGCTTATCGGCAGATTGCAGTTCAAACTTCGAGAGTTTTGTAACGCCATCAACCAAGTGTGCGACGGAGTCGCCAAACTGCGTTTGGATCTCGTCAATCGTCGCCAACGTGTCTTCTACGGTGTCATGCAGCAAACCAGTGACGATGGTATCGGAATCAAGCTTGAGCTCGGTCAAAATACCGGCAACTTCAAGTGGGTGAGAAAAATAGGGATCACCTGACGCACGCTTTTGCGAACCGTGAGCCATCATGGAAAAGACATAGGCGCGATTGAGGGCGTCCTCGTTTGCGCCTGTATCATAGGCTTTCACACGATCGACAAGTTCATACTGACGGATCATGGCGCCTTCAGCCTAAAATAAAATTTAGTCGTTTAGTTATCTGGACCCATTTCAACGACAGTCGTCAAGTTCACTTATTATCAACCTGGCTGCTTAGTCGTCTTTGAGATCTTCTGCTGGCACATCTTCAAACTTTTCTTCAGCAACTGCCTTCGCCGCAGCGGCATCAGCTTCAGCTGCGAGTGCCGCAAGTTCTGCCTCAGCGGTCGCTGCGAGTTCCTCTTCCATCGCCAGCAACTCTTCCGCTTCTTCTTCCGGATCATCGGTATCAGCATGTCGCTGAAGGCCCTGAATTAGCTCTTCTTCGAGATCGGGAACAGAAATTGTTTCCTCGGCAATTTCGCGCAAAGCAACAACCGGGTTTTTATCGTTGTCGCGCTCAACCGTTAATTCACCACCAACAGACAATTCGCGCGACCGTTGGGCCGCCATCATGACGAGTTCAAATCGGTTGGTAATTTTCTCTACGCAATCCTCGACAGTAACGCGCGCCATGCGTCCCACTCCTTGCAATTGTTTCAGAGACCCGGTCGGCCGGATCAGCGGACGCGCAATATATGGGTTAAACCTATGCGAATGCAAGCGATTCCGGGAAAATGTGGCAATTAAAATTCGCCTAAATCGTCGATCTTTTCGCACCGCTGATCAGCCGGCAAAGTGCGAATCAGCTGAGAAATAGACAAACGACTTGCTGGATGCACCCATTCGGGCATCAAATCCTTCAACGGCAACAGCACGAACGCTCGTTCATGCAACCGCGGATGAGGCACGCTTAAACCATTTTCTGCATCAGAAACAATGACTTGATCGTCATAAGCCAATAAATCGAGATCTACAATTCGCGCGGCGTTTTTAGCTGACCGAACTCGCCCAATTTCCTCTTCAACACGGTGAAGAGCTGCGAGAAGGTCATTCGCGGATAATTCAGTCGAGAGCTCTAACACTGCATTTAAATAATCCGGCTGGTCGGAAACCGGGACAGGTGCGCTTCGATACCACGGGGAACACCGAACCACCGCGCAAACCTTTGCATCAATGACTTGCAAGGTTTTTGCTAAAACTTCCGGTGTAGAACCGTATTTTTCACTCGGTAAATTTCCGCCTATTCCGATAAAAATCATTGAAATTTATACTTTTTTTCGTGCTCGCCCTTGTATCACTGCACCAAGTGTCTTATTTTTGAGACACGGTGATTATACCGTCAAATGCGGGTTGTCAGCGTCAAAATGAAGGCGCCGAACGTCCTAAAAATAAGAGGCCAACACATTGTTGCAATAAAATTGACAGCAAGCGGTATTAAAATTTTGTCCGCATTTGGGTGAGGCATAATTTAAAGAGCGTCCAATGAACATATATTCGCAGGAGAAGATTGCGTTATTCATAGATGGCTCCAACCTGTACGCGGCAGCACGCGCACTCGGTTTCGATATAGACTATAAGAATCTGTTGGAGCTTTTTTCATCTAAAGGCCAACTCGTTCGTGCTTACTACTACACGGCGCTGATGGAAGATCAGGAGTATTTGCCCATCCGCCCTCTTGTCGATTGGCTGGATTATAACGGATACACAATGGTCACCAAGCCAACCAAAGAGTTCACAGATTCTATGGGCCGTCGCAAAGTAAAGGGCAACATGGACATGGAATTGGCGATCGATGTCCTGGAAATGGCAGAACACCTTGACCATGCAGTTCTGTTTTCGGGGGACGGTGACTTTCGCCGTCTGGTTGAAGCCGTACAACGTCGCGGCGTAAGAGTTACGGTTGTAAGTACATTCCAGTCATCGCCCCCAATGGTGGCCGATGAGTTGCGCCGTCAAGCCGACAATTTTATCGAGTTGAACGATTTAGCGGCGCAAATTGCACGCAAGGATCATGAAATTCCGCTGCCGGGAGAAATTCTCGATCATCCCGATCTAATGACGGAACAACCGAACCTGCACGAAGAGGGAGAGCTGAGGGAGACAGCCTAGCCTACGTTTGGTAATTTGGTTGCATGCTCGCGACTGTACCTCTTCCTGACGGTGATTGTCGGCTATGCCCCCGACTGGCGGATTTTCGGGCAGAAAACCGGGAAAAATTTCCTGATTGGCACAACGCGCCGGTTACACCTTTTGGCTCGTTGGGTGCAGAATTATTGATTGTCGGGCTTGCACCCGGCTTACGTGGGGCGAATCGTACCGGTCGGCCCTTTACCGGCGATTATGCCGGCGATCTCCTATATGACACCCTGCTCGCTTTTGAATTCGCCGTAGGTGCATATGCCCAACACCCCGACGATGGATTTGAACTAACTGATTGTCGTGTAACGAATGGCGTCCGCTGCGTACCGCCGCAAAACAAACCGGTCGGCGCAGAGATCAATGCCTGCCGCCCGTTCCTGCTAACGGAAATCGAAGCAATGCCCAACCTCAAATGCATTCTGGCACTTGGCGGCATAGCCCATAACACCGTACTGCGCGCATTTGGGCTAAAAGTTTCAGCTTGGAAATTCGGCCACAATACCGTGCACTACCTACCCGACCTGCCGGTTCTCGTGAACAGCTATCATTGCTCACGGTACAATACGAACACCGGCCGGCTTACCGAAGAAATGTTTCATGACGCGTTCCGGTCAATCCGAAAGGTCGTTCAACCCAAATCTGCGAGAACCTCCGCAGGATGTTTAGCGGCATCGGGCTGAGGATAGGTCTTGATTACTTTGCCGTCGGGCCCGATCAACACGGACATACGCGTCGCACGTTCCTGATCCGCGCTTTCAGCAGCACCATATGCCATCGCGACTTTCCGAGTTGCATCACACAGTAGATGCGATGTCACTCCGGAGTCCCCACCCCATTTCTTTAAATCCTCTACCGAACTGAATGTTATACCAAGCAGTTCGGTATTTTTGTCTTTGAAGTCCTGGATTCGATCACGGAACCCTTCTGCTTCACGCGTTCAATTGCTGCCAAAGGCTCTTGGCACGAACCAAACAAGTATGTTTTTCCCAGAGTAATCCGACAAGCTAACATCCTCGCCGTTCTGGTTGGGCAGGGTAAAGCCAGGTGCTTCACTTCCTATTTCTGGCAAAGCCATTTTTTCCTCATTTTTTCAAAATAAAATTACCGCGGAAACAATATATATTGCCGATGAGATTCAGAGGAAGTCCCCTTAGTCGTCGCTATAGCGTTCTTCCTTCCACGGGTCGCCATCGTTGTGATAGCCACGGATCTCCCAGTATCCGGGTTTGTCCTCGGTAGAAAACTCTATCCGGCGCAACCATTTCGCGCTCTTCCAAAAGTACCAATCGGGCATGAGAACACGTACCGGGCCTCCATGCGGTGCTGATAAAACATCACCATTCCACTTAAATGCCAGCAACACATTTCCGGCGGCAAACCGGTCGAGCTGGACATTCGTTGCATAGCCGTCACGGCTGTAAAATATGCAATGCGTGGCATCAGGTGATGGTTGCACCAAGGACAATATATGAGCCGCTGGGACCCCAACCCAACGATTGTCAAAACGCGACCACCCCGTAACACAATGAATATCACTGACTATCTCGGTTTGAGGTTGAGACAGAAAATCTTCCCAATCCCAAATAATGCGATTTTGAACCGCACCATCGATGCGCAGACGCCACTTTTCTAGGTCGATTTTAGGAGTGACCCCGAGATCGAGCACCGGCCAGTCTTTGACAATTCGTTGGCCAGGTGGCAACCGGTCTCTATCCTTGTCACCGGTGTTACCGGTTAATAAACGGCCGTCTTTTGCCCATTGCTGTTTTTTGGCAATAAGTTTGCCTCGAATAGCGCCCGAAGCATCACTTTTGATGTCATCAGACATGACTAGCCCTTTTCACGCATCAATCGCGCTTTTTGTCGATCCCAATCTTTCTTCTTTTCGGCCTGGCGCTTATCGTAGGCCTTCTTCCCCTTTGCAAGACCTAGTTGCAGCTTTGCCTTACCACGGCTGTTGAAATATAGCTTTAGAGGAACAAGCGTCATCCCATCGCGTTGAATGGCACCGATCATTCGGGCGATCTGCCGACGATGCAAAAGAAGTTTTCGCGGCCGACGGGGTTCATGATTGAACTGACCAGCCTGTTTGTATTCGGGAATATAGCTGTTGATCAGGAACAGTTCGCCGCCCTGCTCCGTTGCATACGACTCTGAAATTGTCGCGCGACCTTCGCGCAGCGATTTTACTTCGCTCCCCTGCAGGACAATACCGGCCTCGATGCTGTCCTCAATCGTATAGTTATGGCGTGCCTTACGATTTTGTGCAGCTATGCGTACGGCGTCGACATCGCTGGCCATAGTGCTAATTCAGAAGCCCTGCGGACCTCATCGACTCCTCAACGATTTTCTTACTGGCATCCGAAATTGGCGCCAGTGGCAGGCGTGTTTCCGCAGGGCACTTACCCAACAGGCTTGCTCCATATTTAACGGGCCCCGGATTGGCTTCACAAAACAGGTTGGTATGAAGAGGCATTAATCGTTCATTTAAAGCCTGGGCGCCGCCGACATCGCCTTCGCGCCACGCTTTATGAAAATCTGACATTTCCTTCGGAGCAATATTGGCCGTCACTGAGATGCACCCAACACCCCCTTGGGCGAGAAATCCAATTTGCGTTCCGTCTTCGCCGGAAAGCTGAATGAATTCAGATCCCATTGCATTCTTTTGCAGGGTCGCACGGCCAACGTCGTTTGTTGCGTCCTTCACACCGGCGATGTTCGGTAGTTCTGCGAGACGCGCCATTGTTTCCACTGACATATCAACAATACAACGGCCCGGAATATTGTAGATAATGATCGGAATATCGACGGCATCATTGATCGCCTTGTAATGAAGGTACATGCCTTCTTGCGTTGGCTTGTTATAGTAAGGCGTCACAACCAAGGCGCCATCGGCACCGGCTTCCTTTGCATGTTTCGTAAGCATGACCGCTTCATCAGTCGAGTTCGACCCTGTTCCTGCAATCACCGGGACTTTGCCTTTCGCGACACCTATGCAAATTTCAACCACGCGTTTGTGCTCATCGTGGCTCAATGTCGGCGACTCACCTGTGGTCCCGCAAGGAACAACGCCATCCGTCCCCTGTTCAATTTGCCAATTAATAAATTGTTCATATGACTGCTCATCCACACTTCCGTTGGAAAATGGTGTGACAAGCGCACAAATAGATCCGTGGAACATCTAACTTCCCGCAATTCTCTGAATTTAAGCCGAAATCGTCGTAATATAGCCGATGCCGGAGACTAAACTGCGAAAGAGACAACGGCAAGCATTTGAAACTGTGCCAGGAATGCTGGACAGAATATCCATTTCCGCCTTAAGACTCTCTCCGGCGATCATGTATCAGCGGAGCCTTGAATGAAGGCAGCAAAGCCGACCCGGGCATTACAGTCAGCCGCCAAATGGCGACTGGTTCCTTATCTTTTAATTGCAATGATCGTGACTGCATTGGTTGGTGTCACCGGGCCCTCTGCCGCTGCCAGTACTGATCTAAATATCCTCAGCAAACGCGATGTTAAAATCTATAAATCGGCTTTCAAAGCCGCCAAACGAGGCAATTGGGCAAATGCTCGACGAAGCTCTCGACGGGGCAAAGCGCAGCTACCACGTAAAATTCTGAAGTGGCTCCATATGACAGAACGCGGAACCACGGCCACCTTCGATGACATATCAGGGTTTATCAATGGAAACCCCGGCTGGCCCAGGATGACAAGGTTGAAGCATCGCGCAGAGGAAGCAATCGATGAAAACACGCCAAGCGCTGACGTTCTCGCCTGGTTTGCAAAATACCCGCCACTGAGAAGCGACGGACATATCGCCCTCGGTGAAGCATTGATTTCTAACGGTGATATTTCACAGGGGCATATCCACTTGCGTCGTGCGTGGATTTCGGGGCGTTTCAACCGTAGATCGGAACGCCTCTTTTTACGTCAACACCACAAGAAATTTACGGCCGACGACCATTGGAAAAGACTGGATGGCCTTCTGTGGAAACGCCACTACAGTTCAGCGCGCCGTATGTATCGCCGTGTATCACCCGAATTAAGGGCTATCGCGGAAGCCCGAACCAGCCTCCGCCTGTTTCGTGGCGGTGTGGATCGAGCAATAGCACGTGTCGAACCATCTCTGCGCCGCGACCCGGGCTTACTTTACGAAAGAATGCGATGGCGTCGGCGCAAAGGCCGAACTCTCGATGCCTTTGAGATATTAAAGAGCGCCCCCAAAGACCTTGTACGTGCTGACCTGTGGGCAAAGGAGCGTGTTCTCATAGCGAGGAGGCTATTGAGAGAAGGACGGATCACAGATGCCCATCGCGCTATTTCAGGTCATCGGCTTACACCGCAAAGCCGGGTCCGATTTGCAGAAGCAGAATGGCTTACGGGATGGATAGAATTGCGATTTTTGAACGAGTCACAAAGCGCGTTCAGACGTTTCAGGCGTTTGCACGATACAGTTCGTTTTCCCGTTAGCCGCGCGCGCTGCCTACTGGGCAGGACGTGCAGCCAAAGCACAGGGCAATAAATTCAAGGCAAGTGAATGGTTTCGACGTGCGCAAATACATCCGACGACTTTCCATGGTCAGTTGGCTGCTGAAGAACTCGGCGACATTCTTAGATTACCGGCTCCGGTGCCGGAGCCGGAGAAATTTGTAGTTGATGCGTTTCATAGCCAGGAGCTCGTTCGCGCATTCAAGATACTCAATCAACTCGGCGAGAAACGACTATTGCGGGTCTTCGCGCTTCAGCTTGGCAGAAATGCCAAAAACAATCAGGAACGGCTGCTGGTCGGACGACTGGCTTATCAGATCGGCCGGCCCGATCTTGCAGTCTGGATAGCGCGTCGCGCCCAACAGCGAGGCATTCTCGCCATGTCTCTAGGGTATCCACTGGTACCAATGCCAGGCGGCACCCCCGAAAAAGCATTGCTTCTTTCGATTTCCAGGCAGGAAAGCAACTTTTATCCGTTAGCGATCAGCCGTGCCGGTGCACGCGGTATAATGCAATTGATGCCAGCAACAGCACGTTCGGTGGCGCGGTCTTTGCGGATACGCTATTCGCGCCGTTTGCTTACACAACGACCAAACTACAATATTAAGCTCGGTCGGGCCTATCTTTCACAGATGCTGTCGCGCTTTAACGGGTCTTATATTCTGGCAATTGCTTCTTACAATGCTGGACCCCATCGCGCGGCGCGTTGGGTACGACGCAATGGAAACCCTGGCGACCCGGACGTAAATCCGATCGATTGGATAGAATTGATTCCTTTCCAGGAGACCCGAACATACGTCCAAAGAGTTCTCGGTAATCTACAAGTATATCGCAACCGCTTGCAGCCGGGCCGCGTTGCCCTCACATTACAAAAAGACCTGCGACGCTAAGGAACAACGCCCATGGCTGATGGACAGTTCGAAAATATCGAAGCCTGTGTTTTTGACGTTTACGGAACCTTGCTCGACTTCAATTCCGCCGTGACGCGCTGTCGGGATGAAATCGGAGACAAAGCCGACCAGTTGTCCGACCTTTGGCGGCGTAAGCAGCTTGAATATACGTGGCTTCGTAGCCTCATGGGCGACCACGCTGACTTCTGGCAGGTTACCGGTGAAGCATTGGATCATTCTCTGGCGGCACTTTCTATCGAAACACCGTCATTGCGGGAGCGACTAATGAGCCTATACAGAGGGCTCGATCCTTATGAAGAAGTTTCGGAAACGCTTCAAACGATCAAATCAGCTGGAATTAAAACCGCAGTTCTCTCAAACGGCGAACCCGCGATGCTCGAAGAAGGACTCGCTGCGGCGGGAATCCGTGATCTGCTTGATGAGATTTACTCAATTGAATCTGTGGGGATTTTTAAACCCCACCCTTCGGTTTATGACCTCGCGACGAAATCGCTTGATGTTTCTCCGGAACAAATAGCGTTTCAATCTGCAAATGGCTGGGATATAGCGGGCGCAGCGTCATACGGATTTTCAACGGTGTGGGTCAACCGGTCGGGGCTTGCCGAAGAACAGCTTCCAGCAGGACCGGCCGCAACTATTCCGTCCCTGACCACTCTTCCCCAACTCATCGGGATTTAGCTAAGAGTTCGACAATCTTGCAATGGCAATGGCGACGACTATCCCTTCTTTCGAAGACATTCTAACCGCTGCGCAGCGCCTGGAAGGTTACGCGAGGCGAACGCCATTAATCGAATCAAATGCAGCTAGTGTCCAAAGCAAAGCACGCGCATTTTTAAAGGTGGAAACACTGCAGCACACCGGTTCTTTCAAGTTCCGGGGTGCCTTCAACCTCATCAGCCAGCTGTCAGAACAAGAAAAATCCAACGGTGTCGTCGCGTACTCGTCCGGCAATCATGCCCAGGCTGTCGCGATGGTTGCCGGCCTTCATAACATCGAAGCGACTATCGTCATGCCGAGCGACGCCCCGGCAATCAAGATTGAGACCACCGAGCGATTTGGAGCCAAAACCGTTCTTTACGACCGGCGGACGGAAGTACGAGAAGAAATAGCCTCATTGATCGTTGACGATTCCGGTGCTGCACTGGTGCCGCCATACGACCACCCGCACACAATCGCAGGACAGGGCACGGTTGGCCTTGAAATTGTCGACCAACTGGCTGAGTGCGACTGTATCCCTGATGTTGTCCTTGTACCATGCAGCGGCGGCGGATTAGTTGCGGGCGTTGCGATGGCTATCCGAAATAAATTTCCGAAAACCAAAGTTTACGCAGTTGAACCTAACGGATTCGATGACACAGCCAGATCACTTGCCAATAATAAAAGGCAGATGATTGAAAAAGACTCTGACTCGATTTGCGATGCACTGCTGGTTCCGATTCCAGGAAAAATCACTTTTGAGATCAATAAACGAGAACTTGGTGGCGGTCTGGTAGTCACTGACGATGCGGTGTTGGCCGCAATGGCATTCGCTTTTCGTCATGAAAAACTCATACTTGAACCGGGCGGCGCCATTGCATTGGCAGCGTTGCTTGACCCCTCAAATGAGTTTTCCGGTCTCAATGCGGTTGTCGTATTATCCGGCGGGAACGTAGATTCAGCGATTTTTAAAACAGCAATCGACTTAATTGATCGCTAACGGCGATTGCAGCTTAGGAGCCTCGCGGCGTTGCGGGAATCCCGTCACTCACGACGAGATTGATATTGGCCTGTTCACCATCTTCGACAAAGTTCAGACGGCGGCAATGACCATCCCACTGCGCACCGGGTTCAATACTCAGAGTTTCGTGAAAAACATCGCCTTTCACCTGCGCCGTACGCGTCAGCGTAACTTCGCGGCTCCGGATTTTCCCGTTAACAGTTCCTCGAATATAAGCATTGTCAGCAATAACAGAGCCCTTAATCTTGCCTGTTTCGCCTACGCTAAGCTTGTTGCTTCTGACGTCACCGTCGACGACACCATCTATCTGGACCTCGCCGTCACAGTTTAGATTTCCACTTACCGTCAGATCACCACTGATAATCGTCGGAACAGCGGGTTTCTTTTTCACGGGTCGCTCTTTCTTATCCTTTGAAAACATCCTTACCTGCCTTAATAAAGTTCAACGGGTCGACAGCCTTTTTATTCACTCTTATTTCGTAATGCAGATGGGGCCCTGTACTACGCCCCGACGAACCAAGTTCGCCAATCTTATCACCTAATTTCACGCGCTTTCCTCTTTTAACGCTTATGCGCCTCAGATGACCATAGCGTGTAACGATGCCAAATCCATGATCAAGTTCGATCACACGCCCATACCGCCCTTTCCACCCTGCAAAAATAACCTTTCCATTGGCGGGGGCGAAGACTGTCGATCTCGGTCGGGACGCGAGGTCAATACCCTGATGTTGCGCCCACTTTTTATTGAACGGGTCACGTCGTCGTCCAAACTTGCTGGATAGGTTGTAATGGTCGACAGGTGCGATCAAAGGCAGGGAACGTAAGAGTTTATTCAGATCTTCCCAATGCGTTAGATGTTGATCCAGAATCGCGTCATCATCCTCTAAAATCGCATTTTCAGCACCGGCGGGAATAAACGGCCCCCCTGCAGAATAGGCCTCAGGTTTAAAGGCTTGCAGGAGTTTAGATGCGTCTAATCCAGCCTTTTCGATAATCCCGGTAATTTTGCGAATATCCTGTGCCGTACGCTCACTCACAGCGACCAAAGCATTCTTCTGTGTTTTTCGAAGAAACTTGATTCGCTGCTCTAACCGATCAACGCGCTTCTGAAGCCAGTCGCGAGCACTTGCAAATGCGCCGCGGTCAACAAGCGCTGTCGTCAATTCTGATTTGGTTTCATCAACTTTTTGATTGAGACGGGCGGAAACCTTCTCGGCTTTCGTAAGCTGACGCTCAAGCCCTTTGAGTTGCGCATTTAAGGCCGCCTGGCGTCGAAGCTGTTCACCGCGTTTTCTCTCCGATACCCGAAGCTCTTCTTTAAGCTTTTTGATCGCGACATTGAAATTATCATTTTGGGTAATGAGACCGACGAGGTTGTGATGGCTTTTCTTGAGCGTTCCGACGACATCCGTGATATCGCTCTGCATGTCGGATACTTTGCCACTGAGTGCCCGGTTATGACTGATCGCGCGAGCGAGATCCTCGTTCTTGGACTTAATGATCGCGTCATATCCGTGATAGACAATGCTGATATGGGCGAACCAGCCGACAAACCCAATAAAGCAAAGGAACAAAGGAATTTGGACCCAGCGAGAAAGCGTTAGGTACCTTACTCGGCCCCGGCGCCTTACGACGAACTCACGGGTTTCGGTAGCGGCGGAAAGAAAGCGTACTACGCCATTAACAATACGAAAAAGCCATTCCATGGCCGTAAAATCCCCCGACAGAGATGTTTCCCAAACTACAAATCTTCTCTAGCGACCGTCGCTTCGACGGCACCAACGAAGCCTCAACCAAACATCCCCCTTTGAATCGAGTGTCCCACTCCCCAGCGAACACCGCGCAAAAAACTACAGAATTAGTGTTAACATCGCAAGAAATTGCGAACAATTTCAATGTTTCACAATCATTCCACAAAATATTCGTTTCTGGCGCCATCGGCCCAGGACAAGCCATGCCCGGGCAAATCCGGCGGACTGATGTTTCCGTTTTTATCCAGGTCCACTGGGTTTTCGAAAAGTGGTTCGAGCAGAGGAAAATGCTCAAGCCAGATTACCGTTGGGGCCGCAGCAGCCAGATGAACAAATAAAGCGGGAAGGAAATGCGGTGCAACGCCGACACCGAAATGCCCGGCAACTGTTGCAACGCGCATAGCTTCGGTAATTCCGCCAATCATGGCGAGATCGGGTTGCACGACGGCGCAGCACTTGGCGTTTAAAAAGGGTGCTAACTCTACCAGGCCCTGGTGATGTTCCCCGGTTGCAAGTGCAATCGGAGATTGGGCAGCCAAGGCCTCGTAACCCGAGATATCCTGTGCGGGTAAAGGTTCTTCAAGCCAAAGCAAATTATAATCGGCGCAGGCGTTCGCAAGCCATTGAGCGGTTACGAGATCGCATTTTTCATTCGCGTCCCCCATAAAGGCCACATCTGATGGCAAAGCTTCCGAAACCGCCTTTAACCGGTCGATGTCCGCTGCGTTCCCCGCGAAACGAAGCTTCACAGCGCCGCAGCCCTGATCGGCGTATGCCTTTGCCTGCTCGACTGCGCTGTCCGGGTCCTGCGCTGGCCCAAATCCACCACTGCCGTAAACGCGCACCGGTTTGGGAACACCACCGAGCGCCTCTGCCAAAGTGATGCCAAAGCATTTGGCCCACAAATCCCAGGCAGCAACATCTATTGCCGCAATAGCGATATAACCGGTTCCTCGACCAAGTCGATTAAGAGAGCCCGACAACTGCCGCCATAATTCTGCGGGCGGAATTTGGGGTTGCCCCCTTACGAATTTATCTATCATCCCGCCAGCCGCCGCTGCCACCGTTTCTCCACCACCGCCCAGCACATAACTAAATCCCAATCCGGTTTCGCCGTTCGATGCCTCAAGCTCAACAGCGATTACATCAACCTCGGTAATTCCCGAACCTCCGGTTACGCCGGGCAATGGGTAACGCCACAACTCAGCGGTCGCGTTGGAGATTGCTAGTGAAGTCATGCCATGCACCTATTATTCACATTCAACATCAAGGATTTCGATCTCGACATTATCACCGTCAGCAAGAGAAAGTGCTTCTCGGACATTTACTGGAGCAATTAGCTCGACCTGATCTTGCGGATATTCAGCAACATCCGGCAAAACAACCGCCGCATCTATTTTTCCGGAAATTTTCGCTTTATAGCAAAAAGCGTCGCACCAATCTGGCTGCGGTGGGCTAACCACAATCCCGCGCGAGGTTCTAACGTGTTCCCAAATTTCCAGATACTCGACCTTCGACAGAATTATATTGACGGTACCCGGGTAGGGATCCTCGCCGAGTATCTTGCGGAAAGCGGATTTTGCCCACGGAACTTCGGTAAAATCAGATGCCTTACCCAAACCTGTTGCGATCTTGCCTACCAATTTTCTACCCGGCATTCGCAAGCTGTCTCCTAAATTTTTGCGGCCACCACTCTTTGCCGCCACAACAATTGAATATATGTTTTTCGCAATGTCGCGGGTGTAGCTCAGTGGTAGAGCACGAGCTTCCCAAGCTCGGTGTCGAGGGTTCGATTCCCTCTACCCGCTCCATATTATCAATCAGGCTGCGTTTAAAAATTCTTCAAGCTTTGGAAGCTCGATAGGTTTCGACATTGCCGTCACGGAATTCAGGCCGAACGCCTCGCCAAGAGCCTTCGTGTTGTCCAAATAACGTTGGGCATAACCGCTGATCACCAAAATTCGCGCACCGCATTCCTGGGTCGCCAAAAACTTGACGAGTTCTATCCCATCAATTTCAGGCATCACGACGTCGAGGATGATTACGTCAGGTTCAAATCCGTTGAAACTTTCTTTGAAGGTTCCAGCGTCTGTTGTTACACGCGTTTCATACCCGAGGCCCTCAGCGACCTGCCCGATATACCGAGCAATATCAGGTTCGTCATCGACAACCAAAAGACGCCTCTTGCTCAAGATCCAACCCTCCCGGCAATTTGTTTACTAAACAGGTTTTGAATAATAGCGCCAAGCTGGGTCGCCGTGTAGGGCTTTTGTAAAATGATGGCCTGTTCTGGAACATCGGATGTACCGCCACTATTCGCAAGATCCCAATTTCCCGACGCCAGAACCACAGGCAACGCGGGATCACGAGCGAGAATCGTCCGCGCAAGTGCCTTTCCATTCAATGACCCGGGGAGCAGAACATCGCTGAACAAAAGGTCTACAGCCGTCTTCTCAAACATGATTAAGGCATCGTCGCCGGTCTCTGCCTCGATTACGGTATAGTTGAGGTTTCGGAGAACCGTCGCGGCAAATGCTCTGACATCTTCATTGTCTTCAACCAATAGGATCGATTCACGTTTTCCATCGGTCTCAATTGGGGCTGTATCTCTGGCCTCCGATTCCGTTTTTTCTGCGTACGGTAGAAATAAGTTCACCGTTGTCCCCTCGCCAATCTCAGTGTCAATCGAGACACCGCCTCCTGATTGCTCGGCAAACCCGTAAACCGTACTCAAACCCAACCCACTGCCGTCACCAAATGCCTTCGTCGTAAAGAATGGTTCAAAAGCACGGGCCAAGACCTCTTCGGGCATTCCGGAACCATTGTCGCGAACGGATATCCGGACGTAGTCACCAGGTATAAGATTTGGTTCTTGGTTTTTAGACCGGCGGCTCAACCGGAAATTTTCCGCCCAGATTTCGATTTTACCGCCGTCGGACATAGCATCGCGAGCGTTGACGGCGAGGTTAATTAAAGCATTTTCTAGCTGCGCAGCATCTATTTGCACCCACCACAAATTAGGTGCCAATCGCGTTTCCACGGTAATTCCCGCTCCAACCGAACGTTCAAGCAGTGGGGACGTGTCATCGATTAGTTTTTCGATATCTGTAGGTTGCGGTGCCAATGGTTGTGAGCGTGCAAATGCCAATAATCTGCCAGTTACATCCCCCCTCTTCGCGCCGCACGCTCTGCTGTTTCCGCCAGCGCAACAATTGCGGGATCGTCAACGCGACGGCAAAGAAGTTGCAGGTTTCCAAGAATAATAGTCAGGAGGTTATTAAAGTCATGTGCCACTCCGCCGGTCATATGGCCAAGAGCATCCATACGCTGCATTCGCCACAACTCGCTCTCCGCGCGCTTTTCGTCGGTGACATCTGAGGCGATACCGAGTACTGCCGCTTCACCGTCAGTTGTTTCGAACGGCAGCTTGAACATCCGCATGTCGCGTTCTTCACCCTTGGAATTCCATATTTTTGTGTCTCGAACCAGCCTCGAACGTTTTCCCTCAATGACCTCATTATCTAAATTTCGAATGCGCTCAATTTCTTCAGGATATTTATAAAATTCTTCCTGCCTTTTTCCGAGTACCTCTTCAGTTGTCACCCCATAACTATCGGCAACCGCCTTATTCGCGATTAGGTAGCGCCCTTCGCGATTTTTCACGAAAATCCAGACGGGCGCATTATCGATAATCTGGCGCAACTGCTTTTCGCGACGTTGCAATGCGAGCTCCGAACGCTGACGCTCAAACACACGTCCTAGCTCCGTTCCAACCTGAGTCAGCGCATCAGCCAGTTCTGCATCATAGGCGTCGTTCCCCTCAGAAAAGAATTCCAAAACACCAACAGTTTCATTGCCCATTTTTACCGGCGTGCCGAAACCTGACCTAAGCCCCAAACCCTGCAAAAGAGCGCCGCGCGGTCCGACATTATTGGGATCTTTTGGTGTTGTTTCACGCCACACCAGTTTTCCGGTTTCCAAAACCTCTCCAACAAGCTGCCGCCCTTTATCAACCGGTGTTGTTCTGGTTTTCTCGCGGAACTCTTCGTATTTAACGGGATCTCTGAGGTACCACGCGCTCATCGGTTCCAAAAGGTCTTCCTCGTTTTCCGGCAATACGTAAGCATGACCGACAGACCACCCCGTAAAGGCACAAACCCGGTCAAGGGAGAACTGAACGACTTCATTAAAGTTGGTCGTTTGATTGGCGGACAGAGCGACCTCACGTACAAGGTCCAGAAGCTCTGTTGTCCTCGCCAATGCATTGGCCGCTGCCCGCTGCTCGGTAATATCCTGAAACATAATTACCTGCAGCGGGTCAAGGCCTTCCATCTGCATGACCGACACGCTCAGATGGGCCCACACCTCTTTGCCAGTCTTGTGGAGGAAACGCCGTTCGACATAAAAATTCTCGGCCTCACCCGCAAATAGCGCCTTTCGATTTGCCAACGCGCTTTCCTTCTCTGCAGGGTGCATGAGGTCCATTGCCTTCATCTCTGCCAACTCTTCATCGGAGTGACCAATAAACTCCGCAAATGCTCTATTGTACTCGAGCAGATCACCTTCTTTGGAAAGCACAATCACGCCAGCTGCACCCAGGTCGAAGACGCCTCTATATCGTGCTTCGTTTTGCACAAGCGCTTCCTGGGCGCGTTTCAACTCGGTAATGTCCTGAATATTTGAAATAACAACAACGTCATCGGTACGGGGATCAACAACCCGGGCCCCGGTGGTAATCGCCCATACGGTCTCACCATCTTTCCGAACATATCTTTTCTCGCGGATATTGACCCTGTCTTCTGACCGCAAGCCCTCCCGCAATTCGTCATAAATTGACCTCTCATCGGGGTGCGTCAAATCACGAGATGTCATCTGGCGCAGTTCTTCGAGTTCGTAGCCGACAAATTCGCAAAAGGCGCGGTTGGCCTCGACATAACGTCCTTCATAATCGCTGATCACCATACCGGCTCCGCCAGCATTAAACGCTGTTCGGAAGCGATCCTCGCTAAGCCGCAGTTCATCTCTTGCCATTCGGATTTCTGTCACGTCCTGGACGGTACCAAACAGGCGGAGCGGATTCCCTACCTCGTCGCGTTCTAGTTCAGCTTGCTCATGGACCGTTCTCACCGTGCCATCGCGGCGAACGATGCGATGATCACAGTCATATTTTTCACCGGTCTCAAAGACTGCAGCGAGCGCTGCTTCAACCGTCTCAACGTCATCCGGATGCCAAAGTTCCCTAACATCTGAAAGAGTCGGCTCGAACGACTGGGGCTCGAATCCGAAAATTCGATAAACCTGATCAGTCCATTCGATCACCCCGGAATCGATATCGCGACTCCAAACACCGAAGTTCCCAATACGTTGGGCTTCCTCTAGCCGTTCTTCGCCTTTTTCCCGCTCTTGTTCGGCAAGTTTTCGATCAGTGATATCCTGAACCGTCGTAAAGACATAACGTTTCCCATCGATTGAATCGTCGATTGTAGATCCAGAAACGTACACCCAAACCACATCGCCATTTTTGTGCAAATAACGTTTATCCTGACTTTCCGTTTCGGTAGTCCCTTCGGCAAGCCTTTCATAAATTTTCGGCATATCCGCCACATCATCAGGATGGGTAATTTCTGAACTCTTGCGTCCTATAAGCTCGTCTTCTTCGTATCCGAGTAGTTTGCAAAATGCTTTGTTGACCTGAACAAACCGGCTCTCAATGTCGCAAATGAACATTCCCGCACCACCGTCATCGAATGTCATTCGAAAACGATCTTCGCTCTGCTTAAGAGCCATCTGCATCTGACGGGTTTCGGTGATATCCTGAGTCGTACCAAAGAATTTCTTTGGAACTCCAGAAGTATCAGACGTGACCTCCGCCTTGACGTGAATCCAGCGAAGTTCCCCGTCTAATCGGTTTATTCGGTGATCGGCATCAAATGGGACACCGGTTTCGAGACATTTTCGAAAATGCCCTCTGATGCGGTCGCGGTCCTCCTCGGGAAAACGAGAAAATATTTGATCAGGTGACATCGGGCCGTCTTCACGGTTTTGCCCGTAGATTCGATACATCTCGTCTGACCAGATTATCGCGTCGGTTTCGAGATCCCTTTCCCAAAACCCAATATTACCAATGCGCTGTGCCTCTACGAGGCGTGTTTCATGATCCTTGAGCGCCTCTTCCGATAATTTTCGTTCAGTTATATCCGTAACCGTCCCCATATAACCGACAATTTTTCCAGTACTGTCTCGTTGCGGTGCGGCTTGCCCCAAAACCCAGCGTATTTCTCCGGAGGGCAATATAAATCGGTACTCGATCAAGAAAGGTTCATTGCGAGACAACGTCGCCTGCCAGGCGTCTTTGACCATGCCCCGGTCATCAGGATGGAGCGATTCTAACCAGCCATTGGTTTCATTTTCATCGTTTGTCTGACCTGTTAATTCCTGCTGCCGCCGGTTGGCATAAATTCTACGGCCATCGATGTCCGTAAAGAAAAAACCAACGGGCGAAGACTCGGTTACTTCGTAAAAACGGGCCTCGGTGCCCCGCAAGGTATCGATGACGATTTCCCGATCCTAAACATCCTTTTCCAGTTCTTCATTTTTCTTTTTGAGTTTGCTGAATTGCCAGACGAACCAGGCGAAGAGAAAGCCACAACCGATCGCAAGAACGTATAAATAAGAAGGCTCCACTGCGGACATCACTCCCAAAACCTCCGCAAGTGACAGAGTTTCGAATAAATTTTCACAGGCATCTGGTCCCTATTGCAGTCCGCTTCTCCGAGCGATCATACAACTTCTTTCGCTTATGGTTAACGAAACGTTAATATGACAGGAAAAAAGCCTGTTTTCCGCCCTTTTCTTTCTCAAATAATGCTTTCTGCTTTCAATTGGTCAAGATCAGCATCGTCCAGTTCCAGAACTTCCCTCAGGACGTCCTCCGTATCACTTCCCAGCACCGGCGGTGAGTGACGGTAGGTCACCGGAGTTTCAGAAAGTCGCAACGGGCTTGCGACCAAAGGGACATCGTCGCCGCCCAACGCCTCGTGGGGCATATTGATGACCATATTTCTGTCTTGAACGTGGGGATCAGCAAACACCTGATCGACCGTATTAATAGGACCACAGCCGATTGTCAGGCGTTCGAGTTCAGTGAGCCATTCCGTTGAAGTTTTACTGGCCAGCACCGGTTTCATTGCCTCTATCAGCGGCTCACGATTTTTCACCCTGCCACCATTGGTCGCGAAGCGTTCATCGTCTGCCAATTCGATACAACCGGCAAAATCGCAAAACCGTCTAAACTGGTCATCGTTCCCGATGGTCAACATGATGTGGCCATCTGCAGTGGCAAAAACCTGATAAGGAACAATGTTGGGATGACCATTTCCCAACCGGGCAGGGTTTTCTCCGCCAATCAAAAAATTCATCGCCTGAATTGAAAGCCAAGCCGCCTGTGTATCAAGCATTCCAATGTCGATATACTGGCCTTCGCCATTTACTTCGCGGGCGCGAAGTGCCGCACAAATGGCCACCGTCGCATACATCCCTGCCATAATATCGGCAATGGGAACACCGGCTTTCATCGGTTCACCGTCCGGATCTCCGGTAACGCTCATGATACCACCCATCGCCTGAATGAGAGGGTCATAGCCGGGCCGTTCTGCATAGGGACCGGTTTGTCCAAAGCCTGTAATCGAGCAGTAAACCAGACCCGGGTTGATTTCTTTTAGGTCGTCATACCCCAATCCGTAGCGTGCTAGATTTCCCAACTTGAAATTCTCAACGACAACGTCAGCTTTTTCAGCGATCTTGCGGATCAGCGCCTGCCCTTCGGGCTTTGATATATCGATAGCCACTGATCGCTTATTACGGTTCGCTCCCATAAAGTATGCGCTTTCAACAGTATCGTTTCCTTTGTCGTCTTTCAGGAATGGTGGACCGAAACGGCGCGTGTCATCGCCGCCACCGGGACGCTCAATCTTGATAACATCGGCACCGAGGTCGCCCAGGGTTTGTGTACAAAATGGGCCAGCAAGGATGCGGGTAAGATCCAGAACGGTAACGCCTGCGAGGGCCCCTTTTTGATCGGTCATGACTAATCCTAAAATCGTTCGAATGTTTCGCCCACTGGTGGTCATACGCCAAGCTTCAGCATAGGAAAACCCTGCAGTTGGATTGACAGACTCCCCTGTCTATCTCACGCTCATTCTTCTGGAATTGAATTGGAAAAAATCAATGGATCTCATCGAAGCGAAACTAAAGGAAATGGGATTGTCGTTGCCAACGCCTTTCGTATACCCAAGCCCCAACCGTACAGGATGCGTTCAAACCGGGAATTTGCTTTATATTTCCGGACACCCGCCGCCTGCCGACTTTGACGTAATAGTCCACGGCAAGGTTGGAGATACGGTTACGGAAGAGGAAGCTGTGACCGCTGCGCGCGCAACGGCACTTTGTATGCTCGCTTCCGTAAAGCAAAAAATTGGGTCGCTCGATCAGATCACACAAATCGTTAAAATTAACGGAATGGTTAACTCAGCTCCCGGATTTCAAAGGCAATTCGCTGTAATCGATGGTGCATCTAATCTGTTCTACGAGCTCTTTGGCCCTGAGGCAGGCCAACATGCGCGGAGTGCTGTCGGTATTTTCGAACTTCCACGCGAATTCTGTATGGAGATTGAAGGCGTTTTTGAAGTCGCGGACTAAGCCTGATAGGCGACCACTTCATGACGTTGCTCGCCAAGCCCGTCAATTCCCATTTCGATAATATCGCCAGGCTGCAGCCATTTCGGTGGATCAAACCCGGCAGCGACACCGTGCGGTGAACCAGTCGTTAAAACATCACCGGGATTAAGTGACATAAACTCGCTGACATAAGAAACCAGCTGGGCAATACCGAATACCATGTCCGAGGTGTGTCCGTCCTGCCGATTTTCACCGTTTACTTTGGTCCAAATGCGTTTGGTTTGCGGGTCACCAAACTCATCCGCTGTGACTAACCATGGTCCAAGAGGTCCGAAGGTATCAGCGCTTTTGCCCTTCGTCGTCCCACCGGAGCGCTCACGTTGGAATGCGCGTTCAGAACCGTCATTCATAATGGCATAACCCGCAACATGATCGAGAGCGTTTTCGGCGGCAACGTTTTGCGCCGTCGTTCCGATAATCGCCGCCAGTTCGACTTCATAGTCAAACTTGGTCGACGTCTTGGGTTTAACCATCGGATCATGAGGTCCTGTAAGAGAGCTAATCGCTTTGACAAAAATTACCGGCTCTTCTGGCGGCGTATAACCCATTTCCAGAATGTGGTTCATATAATTCTGTCCAATCGCCACAATTTTTGGGATACCTGCGACCGGTACGCCAAAGCGCGGGTTTCCAGAAACTTCCGGCAAAGCTTGTACGTCTATTGCATTCATTGCCGCCAACCCTTGTGGCGCTACGATATCCGGCGTGATATCCCCGATTTCGCCTGACAGATCTTTAAGGACGCCGTTTTCATCAATGATACCTGGCTTCTCAGCACCCTTTTCGCCGTAACGTACTAGTTTCATTCTTTTTCCCTGATCTCTTGCAGAATCGTGTTGATGTGCTGATACCGTTATTGCAGTAGGATCGAATCAAGGCAAAGGGGAAATTCAATAATCTTGGAATGCGTCTCGCGCGGAGAAAAAAATGGGCGAACTGACAACAGACCAAACAATTCTGTTTGCAATTTTGACGGGATTGTTTGCGTTGTTGATTTGGGGACGCTGGCGCTACGATCTAGTCGCCTTTAGCGCACTAATGATTTCGATCGTGGCGGGCGTTGTACCCGTCGAACAGGCCTTCTCAGGATTTGGTCACCCGGCAACAGTTATCATCGCGCTCGTCCTGATCGTTAGCAGAGGGCTTACCAATAGCGGAGTCATCGAACTGGTCGCCAGTAAGACCATCGATGCATCTCGGGCGCTATGGGCCCATATTGGGATCATGTCTGGCGTCTCGGCCGTTTTATCTGCCGTAATGAATAATGTGGCTGCCTTGGCATTGTTGATGCCGGTGGACCTTCAGGCGGCCAAAAAGAGCCTCCGAAGCCCCGCCCTAACGCTAATGCCGTTATCATTTGCTTCCATACTAGGAGGTCTAATCACACTTATCGGCACGCCACCAAACATCATTATCGCGGCCTATCGCGAAAAGACGGTTGGCGAACCCTTCAGCATGTTTGATTTCGCACCTGTCGGGGCCGCCTGCGCCGTTATCGGAATTTTATTCGTCACGGTGATCGGCTGGCGGCTGATACCAAAAGCACGAACGGAGTCCGATGTCGGCGCCGAGCTGGAAGCGCTAGGGGAATATGTCTCCGAGCTTAAAGTCATGGAGGAAAGTGCTGTCATTGGACAACGCGTCGGCGAGCTCAGCGAAGAAGCCGACAATCACAACGTCATAATCCTTGGGTTAATCCGGAATGGTCAAAGACTACCCGGTGTTGCAAGGCGATACCTACTTCAGCCCGATGACCTAATGGTCATCGAGGGTGGCCCAGAAGGCATAGAGTCTTTCACTGCCGCGTTGAAGCTGGGCAATGTCGAACACATAAAAGGCCATGAGATTCTCGAAGGCCAAAATTTGGAGATGATCGAGGTTGTCGTACCGCCTGGTGCCCGGACTGAAAATCGTTCTGTCAAAAATTTGCAGCTGCTGCGGTTGCAGGGCGTTAGTCTCATGGGTGTATCGCGTCAGGGGAGACGTTTTCGCGAGAAATTATCAAGCGCAAAAATACTGGCGGGCGACGTCTTGTTACTTCTCGGCTCTGCGGACAGCCTTGAAATCGCGACGCGACGCCTTGGCGTCCTGCCACTTGCTGAGCGAGGTATTCAACTTATTCAACGAAAGTTTGCCGGTTGGGCGACCCTCGCCTTCGCGGCCGCGATTTTACTCGCCAGCATGGGTTTGATTTACCTGCCAGTAGCGCTTGGTCTGGTCGTGATCGTTTATGTCGGAAGCGGTATCGTACCAATCCGCGATCTATACCGATCAATCGAATGGAGCGTGATTGTTCTCTTGGGCACCCTCATCCCTATCGGTCAGGCGTTGGAATCCAGTGGCGGCACCACTCTAATCGCGGGTCAACTTGTCGCTTGGTCCGCCGGATACGCACCGTGGGTTGCCCTGACCTTGCTAATGATTATAACGATGACGCTGTCGGACGTTATGAACAATACGGCAACCGCCGTAATTGCTGCACCGATTGCCGTTGATGTCGCAACACGCCTTGGCGCCAATCCTGACCCATTCCTGATGGCCGTTGCTGTTGCTGCGTCTTGCGCATTCCTGACCCCTATCGGACACAAGAACAACACGCTCATTATGGGACCCGGCGGGTATCATTTCGGCGATTATTGGCGGATGGGCCTACCACTTGAGGTCCTAATTATTCTTGTCGCCATTCCAATGATATTGTTGGTATGGCCGTTGTAAGGTTGTGAAATATCCTTAGTGCCGGAAATATCTTTTTGAAGTAAGCTGGTTCCATGGAACAGATAACCAAAACGGTTCCCAGTACTTGTTGGGAGTGTAGTACGCACTGTGGTGGTCATTTCACTACGGTGGACGGACGCGTCACCAAGATAAAGCCCAATGTGGAACACCCGGCGTCACAGGGTGCCTTTTGCGTTAAAGGGCTGCGTGGTCTGCCCGAACTGACATACCACCCAGACCGTGTTTTACATCCAATGCGCCGTACTGCAGGCCGTGGCGGTGGACAATGGGAAAAAATATCATGGGACGACGCGCTGGATGAAATGTGTGATCGATTCCTCGACGTCCAGGCCGAACATGGGCCCTTGTCACTCTGTGGTGCGGTAAGCAACGCCCATTTTAGCCGTGGTGTCGCTTTGGCCCTTCTGATGCGCGCCTATGGTTCCCCCAATTGGATGATGAATCAGGATTTATGTGGTGGTTGTCGCGGACTCTCTGACAAGCTGACCGGCCTCACAATGAGTAATGGTGAGGATATCAACAACACAAAGTGTGCGTTGATCGTCGGAAGAAATCCGTCGGCTGCCGACCCGTCACAATGGCTTGCGCTCAAAAAGGTGCATAAAAAGGGCGCAAAAATCATAACGATCGACCCCGCCCGGACACAAGCTGCTGCGATCGCTGATCTATGGCTACAACCTAAATTGGGTACAGATGCCGCCATCGGCCTCGCCATGGTCAACTGGATGATCACCAATGACCGCTATGATCACGATACAGTTGAAAACTGGTGTCACGGGTTTGACGAACTTAGTCAGCGTGCTTCTCGATACACTCCGGAATATGCTGCCAAAATAAGCGGCGTCCCGGCTGCCGACATCGTTACAGCGGCACAATTGTATTCCGAAGGACCATCTTGTTTTGTAAGCGGTCATGGGATCGATGCCTTCAGTGCTGGCGTCCAGACCTACCGCGCCTTTCATGCCCTTGTTGCGATATCAGGAAATTTGGACCGAGTTGGCGGAAACCGGCGCGTCAAGAAGCCCGCAGGTTTTACCAATTACATTGAAGTCCTTCACAAGCCAGAGTTCCGCCTGCCGCTTGAAGTTGAAGAAAAAACGATTGGCACTGATGAATTTCCGTTGTGGGCCGGACCAAGAGGATGGCAGACCGCCTGCCACAACCCGTCGGTTATCAATGCCATTTTGACGAACGATCCTTACCCTGTTCGTGCGCTCTATGTTACGGGGGTCAATATTGTCGTGACCTACCCCAACACTCAGAAAACGATCAAAGCGCTTAAGTCGCTCGACTATCTTTGTGTGGCAACGCATATGATGACGCCAACCGCCGAGTTCGCAGATCTTGTCTTGCCGAAAACCACCGGGCTCGAAGATGAAGAGATCTCACTGGAGGCAAATGCGCCCTGCCTTAGCGTAATCCAACCCTCTCATCCGCCGATGGGGGAAGCCCGCAGTGATTTTTGGATCGCCGGTGAGCTGGTCAAAAGACTGGAAGCGCGCGGACACACCGATGCTAGAAAATTTTTTCCCTGGCATACCAAGCGCGAGTTCAACGAGTTTCTCCTGGGGGATGGCCCTGTATCAGTGGAAGAACTTCTCGAAAAAGGGTACGCGGAATACCCCTATGAATTACGAGACTTCGACAAATCAGGATTTAAAACGCCAACTGGCAAAATAGAACTCTATTCTGAAACTCTCGCCGAACTTGGTCTCGATCCCTTGCCAGAATACGTTCCAACGGCAGGAACTTTAGAAGGGAAAGAAGTCAGAGACGAATATCCCCTGCTTTTGCTAACGGGTGCACGAGAAAAGTCATACCATCACTCGCGTTTCCGGGAGCAAAGTTGGGCTCGAAAAGTTGCCCCGGATCCTTGGCTGCAGATACATCCCGAAACCGCAGTTGTTTACGGCGTCGAAGAAGACGACTGGGTTACCGTCGAGACTTCAGGTCATTCAGGCAGCTGCCGCCTCAAGGTTCGTGTCACGGATGAGACGATGAGAGATGTAGCGCGAACCGGTATGGGCTGGTGGTACCCCGAAGCAAAAGGACCCGAACGCGGTGCTCTCGATGTCAATGTCAACGCTGCCCTAAGCTATGACGGTCCAAAAGACCCGGTGACAGGATCATCCGATATCCGAGGCATTCCCTGCCGCATCCTTAGGACGAACAAAGCCGCAGCGGCGGAATAAACCCTCTTCACATGTGTTTGATTCGGTAGAAACAGAACCCTGTACATAGACTGCTTACGGTACTGCACGGTTTCTATTAGCGGAGGCGAGCGTTCTGACGTCTTCATAATCATTGATCGGCTTGTCGCAAAACACAAAAGGGTTGGGGCAATCCGTTGGAACAACACAAACAAGAGGGAGTTTTTCCATGGACGGAATACAATCAGATCTCATTGAAGTTACCGAAATCGATAGCGATCAGATCGATCCTCAGGCCTATGACCTGTATGACGAATATTGCCATGGCGACATGGATCGCCGCGAATTCCTGCAGCGTGCTGCGGCGCTAACAGTCGTTGGTACGATTTCCGGTCTCGCGATGGCGCAGGCGCTACTGCCTAAATACGCTGAAGCCCAGACCGTTTCATTTACTGACAAGCGGATCAAGGCTAAATACGTTATTTTATGATTCCCCAGGTGGGAACGGCGGCAGAATGCGTGGTTACCTCGTACATCCTGCTGGCACAGGCCCCTTCCCCGCGGTTCTGATCGTGCACGAGAATCGCGGTTTGAACCCCCATATTGAAGACGTCGCGCGTCGTGCTGCGCTTGACGGCTTCGTCGCTTTGGCTCCTGACGCGCTATACCCACTTGGTGGCTATCCGGGCAATGACGATGACGGGAAAGTCATGCAGAAAAAACTCAATCGCGGAAAAATCCGCGTTGATATGCTGAACAGCGCCAAATGGTTGAAAAAACATGCATTGTCGAATGGCAAGCTCGGAGCCACGGGGTTTTGTTTTGGCGGTGGCGTCGTGAACTATCTCGCCGTGCAAATGGGTTCAGACCTTCAGGCGGGTGCACCGTATTACGGCCGCGTCGCCAAATCCGAAGATGTCCACAAGATTAAAGCGGCGATGATGGTGCATTTCGCCGAAAATGATAAGCGAATCAATAAAGGCCGAGCAGGCTACGCCGCCGCGCTGAAGGAAAACAATGTAACGCATGAAATTTATACCTACCCCGGTACGCGCCACGGTTTTCACAACAACTCGACAAAGCGCTTTAACGAGGAACAGGCAAAGCTTTCCTGGACCCGCACAATGGATTTCTTCAAGAAACATTTGATGTAGTTTTACACAACAAAATAGAATGGCGGCGGTCCCGGTTGGGGCCGCCTTTTTGTTGCCATGACTACAGCAAAGATGGTTTAACGCCAGAGCTGTGAATAGAGATTTGATGGTTGGCACTTGAAAATGACGCCCCGCGGTTTAACACCGGGATTTTCGTTATCACTCGATCTAATCCGGTTTTGGGCAGCTTTGGTGGTTTTTATTAGCCACTTCGCCCTGCAAAGTATAAGCGGCGGGCTATTCTGGCAAATTAACATCATTCCCTTCGGTCATCACGCTGTGGTGTTCTTTTTCGTATT
>CEUQ01185217.1_pt1 | contig 57049 bp, 50 predicted proteins | sample 361491 | NCBI WGS metagenome assembly CEUQ01 (sample SAMEA2622796, study PRJEB7988) | marine metagenome | biome: marine biome (ENVO:00000447); feature: marine epipelagic mixed layer (ENVO:xxxxxxxxx); material: "saline water (ENVO:00002010), including plankton (ENVO:xxxxxxxx)" | depth 120 m | reverse complement strand
GGGATTTTGAGTCCCGTGCGTCTACCAATTCCGCCATCCCGGCTAATTTCATCTCATTAGATTAAGAAACTTAAAAAATTTATTTATATAAATAAACTAGGCCTATGGGTGGCCTCTGAGAGATAAGGATTAATTGTAACTCAGACTATAATAGGAATGTTGTAATCGCAAAAATAATTGAGTCTTTTGTATAAATAGGACACCTACAATTTATCAAAAATTTATGGCCAGAGCTGTAGTTAAGGCTGTATTAGTTTCTGTGGTAGTTCCATCTTGTTTTGTAAAGATATTATCTTTATTAATAAGTGATCGTGCTTCGAAGCGCCAAAGAAAATTCTTTGTGATATGCCAATCAAAATTTGCAGAGAAGGCCCATGTCCTAAAACTATTTGGTGTTATAGAAGATAAAAGCACATTATCTCTGTCATCAAAATACTCTCCCCTTATTACCATAGCCGTATTTCTTGTAGGGGTATAACGCATAATAACCGTTGAATTAAACCATTTATTGAAGGTTGATGAGCCCTTTCTTTTTTGCTCTATACCAATATCAAAACCAACTGTTGCAGCTAATTTATTACTCAGCTTAAAAGTGCTGTAGAAGTTATGGAAATATCGCATTAGTCTTCTTTGGTTTGGTGTATCGGTACCAATAAAAGTGCTACTGTTGAAGGTTATTCTTGGAGAGGGCTTATAAGCAATTTGTGTACCGAATGAAGGGAGAGTATTTCCATCTATAGGTTTAATACGCTGCCATCCGCTAAGAATAAGGGCACTTATAAACCATTTCCCATCATTAGAAGTATGGTTAATTCTTGCACCAGACTCATAGTAGGGAACATTTTCAGCTGTGAGGCTTCTTGTTAAAGCCCAATTGTCGCTTCCTTTTGCATTCTCAAAGCCGATGTGGGAGGAGAAAGTGCCTATTTCAAACCATGTATTGTTTTCTTTTGAAATTTTTAGCGCAACATTAGCTTCATATAGGTTTTTCAGTAGGCTTGGCTCTGCTTTATAATTAGCTCGCATATAGGTACCTACAGCTAGAGCAAAATTAGCTTTAAAGTTTGCAGTGTCATATTTTGTTTTTAAGAATGCCAGGTTTATTTCTGGCTCATTGCTTCGGTTATAGCTTACAAATATGGGTGATTTTTTGTTGTCCACAGAATTACTAAAAGTAGTAGTACCATATGCTTCGATATAACCACTAATATTAAATGGTGATATTAGGTTATTTGTAATTTTTATAATTTCGTGTGAATACACTTCTTTACTAAAAAATAAGACTATAAGCATAATAAAAATATTTTTTATTTGATTATTTTGGGAATTCATAATCTTATCTTTATAGATAAATTGGCATATATAGTTTGTATTTTTATAGTTACTAAGCTATTTATCGTTGATAACTTTTTATCATTAATAATGATGATAAGGCGGTTAATAAAAATAAGGACATATGAAATTAAAATCAATGTGATAGATATATAGTACGCCGTTATAATATATTGTATGAAAACTCAGGATTTCAATTTTTCTTTGCCTCCGGAGCTAATCGCACAGTTCCCAAATACGCAACGTTCTGGCAGTAGAATGTTATATTTAAACGGTAAGGAAGGAGTTTTGCAAGATGCAATGTTTGTTGATCTTCCTAATTATATAAAACCTGGGGATGTAATGGTATTTAATGACACACGTGTAATTAGGGCACGTCTGTTTGGTATGAAAGAAAGTGGTGGAAAATTAGAGATTATGGTAGAGCGTATTTTAGATGAGCATTGTGCTCTTGCTATGATACGTGCAAGCCATGCTCCTAAAGTTGGTTCTATATTTAATATTTCTGGCGTGATTTCAGTAAAAATATTAGGGCGAGAGAATCATTTCTATAGGTTATATTTTGATCATAAAGATACTGTTATCGAGTTACTGGATCAGTATGGCAATTTACCGCTTCCGCCTTATATACCAAGAGAAATAACACAGGAAGATGAGAATCGATACCAAACTATTTATGCAAGGGAAGAAGGTGCTGTTGCTGCACCGACTGCAGGGTTACATTTTGATGAAGCTATGATATTAAAATTACGTAATATGGGAATAATAATTGCATATGTAACTTTGCATATAGGTTCAGGTACATTTCAACCAGTAAGAGTTGAAAATATTAATGATCATAAAATGCATAAAGAAATTTATCATATACCAGAAGAAACAATTAAAGCTATTCAATTAGCAAAATCTTTGGGTGGTCGTGTACTTGCAGTTGGTACAACATCATTGCGAGCGTTAGAGGCCGCGATAAAGGATGGTAATGGAGTATTAACACCGGGCTATAATAATACAGATATTTTTATCACACCCGGCTATCGCTTAAATATTGTTGATAGGCTTTTGACAAATTTTCATTCACCATGTTCAACCTTAATGATGCTGGTATCAGCTTTTGGTGGGACAGAAAATATTTTTCAAGCATACAAACATGCAGTAGAAAAAGGTTACAGGTTTCTTAGTTATGGTGATGCTATGTTAATAGAAAAGAAAATATGAGATTTAAGGTGCATGCCAGGGAGGGCTTTGCTCGACGTGGAACTTTAACGTTAACTCATGGGAAGGTAGAGACACCTGCTTTTATGCCGGTAGGCACTTACGGTGCTGTAAAAGCAATGCCACCAAGAGAATTGCAGAAAATTAATACCCATATAGTTCTTGGGAATACCTTTCATTTGTGGCTTCAGCCAGGCTTAGAAATAATTAGTGCACATGGTGGATTACACAAATTTATAGGTTGGGACGGTCCTATTCTAACTGATTCAGGAGGATTTCAGGTTTTTAGTTTAGGGAAAATACGAAAAATAACTGAGCAAGGGGTAAAATTTCAATCTCCTATAAATGGAGATATATTTTTCCTCACTCCTGAGGAGTCTATGCGTATTCAGCGTATATTAAATTCAGATATTGTAATGATATTTGATGAATGTACTCCTTATCCGGCAGATAAACTGACGGCAAAAAAATCTATGGAACTTAGTCTACGCTGGGCTGAGCGTTCAAGGAATGCTCATGATCGAGATGGAGGGAACCCTAATGCACTATTTGGTATAGTGCAGGGTGGAATGTATGAAAATTTACGAGATTTATCTCTTGCTGAATTAAAGGATATAAATTTTGATGGATATGCTATAGGAGGGTTATCGGTAGGAGAGCCTAAAAATGATATGAAGCGTATTCTTCAGCATTGCGTTAATCAACTTCCTATTAATAAGCCACGATATCTTATGGGTGTTGGTACTCCAGGTGATATTATAAATGCTGTTTCACAGGGTGTTGATATGTTTGATTGTGTTTTGCCAACACGTAATGCTCGTAATGGGTGGTTATTTACTAGGAATGGAATAATAAAACTTCGTAATAGTCAGTATCGTAAGGATATGGGGCCGCCTGATGAGAAGTGTGGCTGTTATACCTGCTGTAATTTTACTCGTTCTTATTTGCATCATTTACAGAAAATTAATGAAATTCTTGGTTCGCATCTGAATACCTTACATAATTTGTATTATTACCAGCAATTAATGAATGAAATTCGTAATGCTATAGAGGCTGGTCAATTTGAGAAATATGCACAAGAATTTCAAGCTGGCGCTGCATCATGCTAAAATGCACCTCCTTTGAAATCTCCTTTGGAGAAATATTATGTTGATTAGTGATGCTTATGCTCAAGCCACTCCCCCAGCTGGAGGTGGAATGTTAATGGAATTGCCTCTGATAGTGTTAGTAATTGCAATATTTTACTTTGTGGTAATTCGTCCTCAGGTAAAACGGTCAAAAGATCAGAAAGCGATGGTTGAGGCATTACATAAGGGTGATGAAGTGGTAACTAACGGTGGTCAATTAGGGCGAGTAGTAAAAATAACAGGGAGCCATGTAACTCTAGAAATTGCTCCAAATGTAGAGACAATTATATTGAAAACGGCAATCCAGACTTTATTACCAAAAGGGACACTAAAAGGGATTGAAAAAGGAAAAAAATAATCCTGGAACAGGAATATAAGAGGGAGAGTATGAATCATTTTTCACCATTTTTTATTGGTATTTACCTGTAATATGAATCGATATCCATTCTGGAAATATTCAATTATAGTAGTTTCAGTTTTGCTAGGACTGGTTTATACACTGCCTAATTTTTATGGTGAATCTCCGGCAGTACAAATTTCTCCTATGCGTACTACTGATAGGCCTAATAGTTCTTTACTTGCTAGAGTTGAAAATATTCTTAAACAGAATAACATCTTAATCAATGGTGTGTTATTTCAACCAAGCGGTATCAAAGTACGTTTTTCAGATACTAATACTCAACTTAAAGCAAAAGATTTATTACAAACAGAGCTTGGTAATAAATATTTAGTTGCACTAAACCTTCTTTCCGATTCACCGCAGTGGTTAACTGATATCAGTGCTCTACCAATGTATTTAGGTCTTGATTTGCGTGGTGGAGTTCATTTTTTGTTGCAAGTTGATATGAAAGGTGCGCTTTCTAAATCACTTGATCGTTTTAGTGCTGATATACGAGCTAGTTTAAGAGAGAACAAAATTAGATATAAAAGATTAAGCAGAGAAGATTTACAGATTATTATAAAATTTCGTGACATAGAGTCACTTAATAAAGCAAGTAATGAAATAAAGAATAATTATAATGACCTAAATCTACGCGAGCATGTTGTGCAAGATGAGTTTCATCTTGCATTATCTTTAAAAAAAATAGCCCTCAAGCGCATGCAGGATTCTGCTGTACAGCAAAATATTACTACACTACGTAATCGTGTAAATGAGTTAGGTGTAGCTGAACCCATTATTCAGCAGGCAGGATCTGATCGTGTATTAGTGCAATTACCTGGTGTACAGGATACTGCAAAAGCTAAGGACATATTAGGTCGAACGGCCACATTAGAATTGCGTATGGTTGATGAGGAACAGGATGTAAGCATAGCATTAAGTGGTCAGAATTATTCTGGTTCAGAGCTTTATACTGAGCGTGGTGGTGGACCAGTATTAATAAAAAAACAGGTCATGTTAACGGGAGATCGAATCAATGACGCTCAGCCTGGTTTTGATAATAATAATCAACCAGCTGTACACTTAAATTTAGATAGTAATGGCGCTCGTATTTTTAAGCAGTTGACTCGAGAGAATGTTGGAAAGCGTATGGCCATACTTCTTATTGAAAAAAATCAGAAAGAAGTTATTACTGCTCCAGTAATACGTGAAGAGATACCAAGTGGTCGGGTCCAAATTACCGGAAATATGACTATTTCTGAAGCAAGAGATATTTCATTGCTGTTACGTGCTGGGGCATTAGCAGCTCCAATGGATATTATTGAAGAGAGGACTGTAGGTCCTAGTTTAGGAGCAGAGAATATTGCGCGTGGTTTTAATTCTACATTATGGGGTTTCGCAGCTATTGCTATTTTTATGACTGTATATTATTTAATATTTGGTCTTATTTCAGTAACTGCACTTGGTGTAAATTTATTATTGCTTATTGCTCTTCTTTCAATTTTACAGGCTACTTTAACACTTCCTGGTATGGCTGCGATAGCACTTACTATAGGTATGGCTATTGATGCGAATGTACTTATAAATGAGCGTATTCGTGATGAGTTACGAAATGGCATTTCACCACAGGCGGCAATTAATGCTGGGTATGAGCGAGCTTTCGGTACAATTTTAGATGCAAATATTACTACTCTAATTGCAGGTATTGCATTATTTGCTTTTGGTTCCGGTCCAGTAAAAGGTTTTGCTGTAGTGTTATGTTTGGGAATTTTAACTTCAATGTTTAGTGCAATTATGGTCTCACGATCCTTGGTTAATTTATTGTATGGGAGACGCAAAAGGTTGGAAATTGTACCTATTGGCCAAGTATGGAAACCATCAAACAATAAATGATTATATGTGAATAGATAATCTTTATTTAATTTTATAAGGATTTAAAGGTTCTATATGGAATTTTTTAGATTTAATCGTGATATTCCCTTTATGAGTTGGGGTAAATACACTACCACTATTTCGCTTCTTACTTTTATTATTGCCATATTTTTTCTTGTTACTAAGGGATTAAATTTAGGTGTTGATTTTACAGGCGGAACGGTGATGGAAATTGGTTATAGTCAGAATGCTGATTTGAATAAGATACGAAATACCCTTGCTGGAACTGGGATGCCGGATGCTAGTGTTCAGCATTTTGGTAATTCAAGTGATGTATTAATACGTCTTCCTACTAATCTGGAAATATCTAGCGCACAGCTATCAGAAATTGTTATGGTGGCCTTACGTAAGGTAGATAGTACAGTAGAAATGCGTCGAGTAGAATTTGTTGGCCCACAAGTAGGAGAAGAGTTAGTTGAGAATGGTGCGCTTGCCTTACTGGTAGTGTCTTTTGGAATTATTGCATATCTTGCTATTCGATTCGAATGGAAATTTGGTGTTGCTGCTATTATTGCTAATTTGCATGATGTGGTTATAATTCTTGGCTTTTTTGCTTTTTTTCAGTGGGAATTCTCATTAACAGTTCTTGCTGCGGTATTGGCGATCTTGGGTTATTCAGTGAACGAATCTGTAGTAGTATTTGATCGTATACGTGAGAATTTTCGTAAAATGCGTAAGGCTTCTGTAGCACAGGTTATTGATAATGCGATTACTCGTACTATGTCACGTACTATTATTACCCATGGCTGTACTCAGATGGCAGTATGCTCTATGCTTTTCTTTGGTGGGGAGGCGTTACATTATTTTGCTTTGGCACTTACTATTGGGATTTGTTTTGGTATATATTCCGCAGTTTTGGTAGCAAGCCCTATAGTTATGTTGTTGGGCGTTTCACGTGAAGACCTTATTAAAATAGAAAAGAAAGATACAAAAGAAGAAGCTGTGCCTTAATTTTGTCATAGATTTGTCTCGTTTTTTATTAGGATATTTTGGAACTTCTTACCAATTTCATTGATATTATTCTAAATCTTGATCGTCACCTTATCTGGCTGATTGAGAATTATGAAGGTTGGATTTATCTTATTTTATTTTTGATTATTTTCTGTGAGACAGGACTAGTTATAATGCCATTTCTACCTGGTGACTCTTTGTTATTTGTTACAGGTGCACTTGCAGCAAATGGTGCAATGGATGTAAATTTCTTGGTCATACTTTTAATGTCTGCAGCCTTTGCTGGTGATAATACAAATTATTGGGTTGGACGTTATTTGGGCCCAAAGATCTTTTCTAAGTCTGATTCTCGTATATTAAATCGGAGACACTTAGATACAACTAATTCATTTTATGAAAAACATGGAGGTAAAACCATAATATTTGCACGATTTCTTCCTATTTTTCGTACTTTTGCACCATTTGTTGCAGGTATTGGACATATGACTTATACGACCTTTATGTTATTTAGTGCAATTGGTGGTTTATTTTGGATAAATTTTTTTGTTGTTGGAGGCTATTTTTTTGGGAATGTGCCTATAGTCAAAGATAATCTTTCTTTTTTCATCTTTGGGATTATTTTTATTTCGATAATTCCAGGAATTATACAATTTCTTCGGGTAAGGTTTGAAAAAAATAGAAATTAAGTAAATCTTGATAGATAAGCTAGTAATATTTAAATATTTGTAGCGTTATATGAGTTTGTTTATTATTAATTTTTAGCCCCCATTTCAATAGCTAATTTTCTTGATTGTTCAGAATTATCTTTTGATTCTTCTAGCCCAAGCCACCCTTCTAGGTTATCAAGGGCAATGTCAGTTAGGGCATATATCCAGTCATCATGCTCATTAAGGCATGGAATGTAATGGAATTCTTTTCCCCCAGCTTGAATGAATGTAGCTTTTCCTTCTATGGCTATTTCTTCTAGTGTTTCAAGGCAATCTGACACAAAACCAGGACAAATTACATCTATTCTTCCAGTTTTTTGGTTGCCAAGTAGTTCTAGGATTTCTGCTGTATATGGCCTTAACCACTCTGTCCGTCCAAAGCGGGATTGAAAACAAATTTGAAATCTTTCTTTATCTAAATTAAGTGTTTCAGCTAAGAGCCTACCTGTTTTTTGGCACTCGCAGTGGTAAGGGTCCCCCTTATCTAAGCTGAAGCGTGGTACCCCATGGAAGCTTATGACTAATTTTTCTGGCTCTCCATTTTTTAACCAATAATCACGGACATTTTGTGCAAGTGCATTAATATAAGCAGGATGGTCATGATAATGCTTTATTGTTCGAATAGCTGGGGTATTTCGCATTTTCTTTAATTGCTCAAATACACCATCAAGTGCTGCACCAGTACTGCTAGCTGCATATTGGGGATAGAGTGGAAATATTAAGATCCGTTCACAATTCTGTTGCTCCATCCGTATAATGGTTTCTGAGATAGAGGGGTTCCCTATACTCATAGCGTATTCTATCAACGGTGTTGGTTTAGTACGTTTTTTAATTGATTTTAGTAATAATTTTGCCTGTCTTTGGGTATGAACTTTTAGTGGCGACCCTTCTTTTGTCCAGATTAAAGAATATTTCTCTGCAGATTTTTTAGGGCGAATATTTAGGATAATGAAATTTAGTATCGGCCACCAGATCCATTTAGGAATTTCAATAACTCGAGAATTGCTTAGGAAATCCCTAAGATATGGTCTTAATGCTTTTGGGGTTGGCGCATCTGGAGTGCCAAGATTAATCAGTAAGATACCAGTCTTACCATGGGACCCATGCTGATATATAGATTCTGATGACATTGAGTTTTCTTTTAAATAAATTATAAAGAATTTTACTGAGTATGTAACATTATAGATAATATGTATTACTTAATTATATAGTGTTTAATTAATATTTGATTATGATTTGAGTCATTAGGCATATATATGGATATTTTACACGAGGTTCATGGTTTTAAGGTTTGAGGGAGAAAGTTTAACTCTTTGAATTCTTTGTCACATGATGTTCAATATGTTTTAATCATAAAGGTAGTAGTATTAAAATTTGTACTGTGACAGGTGTATATTAAATTTTGAGATGAATTCTTTATTTAAAACTATAGCTCTAATTGGTAAATATGATAACCCTGAGATTAAGGTGCCGCTTCTTTGTCTAGGAGAATTCCTGGAGAATCGTAATCTTAATGTGGTGTTAGATAGCCTTACTGCTTCACATGTTCCAGAGACAAAGTATCCAGTTTTGACTTTAGATGAAATAGGTTCAAAAGTGGATTTGGCAGTTGTTTTGGGTGGTGATGGAACTATGCTAAATATTGCACGTAGATTAGCCCCTTTTGATGTACCGTTAGTTGGAATAAATCAGGGTCGGCTTGGGTTTCTTACAGATCTTTCAATTGATACCATGCAGGATGAATTAGATTCTTTCTTTGACGGTAATTATGTTACTGAGAGGCGTATGCTACTTGCTGCTGAAGTAATACGGAATAAAGATAGCAAGTTCAGTGCTTTAGCCTTCAATGATGTGGCTGTGAATAGGGGTAATGGTAGGGGCATGATTGAATTTGAAGTTCATATTGATGGAGAATATGTATATTCATTGCGGTCAGATGGGTTGATCATAGCTACTCCTACAGGTTCAACTGCATATGCTTTATCTTGTGGTGGACCTATCTTACATCCAAAGCTTGATTTGATTGCTTTAATACCTGTTAGTCCGCATACATTAAGTAATAGACCTATCGTTGTAGGCCCTGAAGCCACAGTGGAGATTTTAATGCACCGTGCTGAAGGCTCCCGTATCAATTCAGATAGTCATTCTAATTTTGATTTAAATAAGAATGACAAAGTTGTAATTCGTCGTTCTCCTTATACTGTAAGTTTATTGCATTCTTCTAATCACAGTTACTATCGTATGTTAAGAGAGAAACTTGGATGGAGTGGGTTTTCCTAGAAATTAGTTACTATGCTAAGGTTTTTAAATATTAGAGATTTTGTCATTGTTAATCATATGGAGGTAGAGTTTGACAATGGGTTTACTGTTCTGACAGGAGAGACTGGTGCAGGAAAATCTATTTTGGTAGATGCACTTTCTCTTGCATTAGGAGAACGGGGTGATGCAGCCCAGGTGCGTAATGGAAGTAAACGTGCTGAAATAAGTGCAGAGTTTGATATAAAGAAATATCAAGAATTACAGATATGGTTAAAAGAAAATGATTTAGAAGGGAAGGAAGATGAAGGAAATGTATGTCTGGTTCGTCGTATTATAGAAGCTAGTGGGCGTTCACGTGGTTTTATTAATGGCTGCCCTACTACCCTACAACAGCTTCGTATAGTAGGTAGAAAATTAGTCGATATACATGGGCAGCATGAACACCAATCATTATTACGTTCTGAAGAGCAACGTGATTTACTAGATGCTTTTGCTGGAAGTTGTTTGCTTGCAAAAGATGTCGCTAAAAGTTTCTCTCAATGGCAAGATTTAAAAGAGCGTCGTTTAGCTTGGGAAAAGAATATTTCTCTCTTTAAAGAAGAGAAAGAAGTGGCCGAATCAAGGAATCGTGAACTTTCAGCATTAAATTTTTCTTCAGAAGAATGGAAATCTCTTAAAGATGAACATAGTCGTTTATCACATTCTGCGAGTCTGTTAGAGGCAGTTCATAAATGTTTAGAAGATTTATCTGAGAAAGATTATTCCTCTCTTTCTCAGATAAGCTTAGCTATCTCACATTTGAAAGGATTAATTCAATATGATATCGGGCTCAAAAATGTATTAGATATATTGGATTCTGCACAGATTCAACTTCAAGAAGCAGTCTATGAGTTGGGGCGCTATAAACAAGGTCTTGAGCTTGATCCAGGGTTATTGCAAGAATTAGAAGATAGGTTAACAGTAGTTCATACAGTTGCTAGAAAATATCGTGTTAGCCCAGACCAACTGCCTGATTTATTAAAAGAAATTAAAAAGAAATTAGATACATTAAATCAAATTGATGATAGTGAAGAAATGATAAAGGAGGAAGAGGTTGCTAAAAATATATATTTAAAGCTTGCAAAAGAATTAAGTGCTGTGAGAAATAGAGCTTCTAAAATATTTGCTCAGCAAGTAACTGCTACTATGCAGGATTTGGCAATGGGCGGGGGGAGATTTTCTATTTCACAAATACCTTTGAATGAAGGAAATATGCATGGAATGGAGAAAATTAAGTTTGAAGTATCACCTCATCAAGGTACGCCACTGTATCCTTTAGCAAAAATTGTATCTGGTGGAGAATTATCACGTATTAGTTTAGCCATACAGGTTGTTACAAGTAAAGTTGGTATGGTACCAACTTTAATATTTGATGAAATAGATGTTGGAATTGGTGGGAGAGTTGCAGAGATTGTTGGTGAACTTCTGAGAAAATTAGGCTCAGAGCGGCAGGTGATGTGTGTCACACATTTAGCGCAAGTTGCTTCTGCAGGTAACCAGCAATGGCAAATTGCTAAATTTGGTGACTCTGATAATGGCGATACTATTTTTAGTCAAGTTACTGTACTCAAAGAAGAAGAAAGAATAGAGGAGATTGCTCGTATGCTCGGTGGTGTGAAAATTACTAAGACTACTCGTAAACATGCAGCTGAGATGCTTCGAGGGAACAAGGCATGAAAATTCACCCATATAGAGACTTGGTATTTGAATAAATTATTTATTAATATTTTTTGTCAAAAAATTTATTAATTTTAGGTGGCTGATGAGTATATATGCATTAATTGCAATAGGTGTGGGTGCGGCATTAGGAGCTTGGCTCCGGTGGGGGTTTAGTTTAATGCTGGATTCAGTTTTTCCAACTCTTCCTTTCGGTACTTTGGCAGCTAATCTAATTGGCTGTTACTTTATTGGTATGGCTGTTGAATATTTTATTTATAACAATGCAATAACTGCTGAGACTAGGTTATTTGTTATTACTGGGTTCTTAGGTGGGTTAACTACTTTTTCTACATTTTCTGCTGAAACTGTTACGCTATTATTACGTGAACAGTACAGTTGGGCCTTAACTATAATTTCTTCTCATATTTTTGGATCATTACTGATGACAATATTGGGAATACAAACTATTAGATTTTTTATGCCAAATTAATCTATTTTAAGTTTTAAATAATCACTAAATTATTGTATTTTAGTGATTAACAATAAATCATCTTATATTATTAGGCGCAAATACTAGCTGGTATTATAGATACCTTAATGTTTCACATTAGCTTTTTTTTTATTATTTTTTTTTCGGGGTAGAGTCCACCATATGATAATAAATGCTAATGTTATTGCTACACCAATCTCCAAGAATATAACCCACATTTTTTAAAAAATTCCTGTATATTTGAAAAGCATAACTTTAACTAATATTCAATGAAAAACCAAATAAGAATTTATATCGTTGTATTCATTTTGTTACTTAGTGCTTGCTCAACTAGGCCAATTATTTCCTCTGCTAAGCTAGAAGAACCTTTAGAACCTGTTGTTTCATCTCCATCTGCTCTTCCAATTATACCACCTCATGTTATTTCTCCAGATATAGCAACATTAAAGATAGTGCAGTGGAATGTATTACCTGGCTGGAAAGATGATGATATTCGTCTAGCATTAAAAACTTTCCTACACAGTTGTAGTGTTCTAAAAAACCAGAAAATATGGGCGAGAGTTTGTAAGCGTGCAACTTCAATGCAGAGTAATAGCAATACTGAATTACGTAAATTCTTTGAGCATAACTTTAAACCATATCAGGTAATAAATTCTAATGGTAGTGGTAATGGTCTCATTACTGGTTATTATGAACCATTACTAAAAGGAAGTCGTAAATTATCAGAGCGCTATCGTTTTCCTATTTATACTGTACCTAAGGATTTGCTTAATGTAGATTTAGGTGCATTATATCCACAACTAAAGAATTCTCGGGTCAGAGGTAGATTAGAAGGCCAAAGGGTTGTCCCTTATTATAGTCGTGCAGAGATAGAAGCTGATCCTTCTCCTTTAAGGGGGTATGAATTGTTGTGGGTTGAGGATGCTGTTGAGCTATTCTTTTTACAGATTCAAGGATCAGGTAGGATAGAGACTGATAATGGTGAGATTATAAGGGTTGGTTATCACAATCAAAATGGCTATTCTTACCAGTCAATTGGGAAATTATTAGTTAAACGCGGGGAGCTACCTTTAAATAAGGCCTCTATGGAAGGTATTAAAGCATGGGGTTTGAGGAATCCTGGAAAATTGAAGGAATTATTACATCAGAATCCAAGTTACGTTTTTTTTCGTGAATTACCGGCTAATGTATTTGGCCCTATTGGGGCACTTGGGGTTCCTTTAACTGCGGGAAGGAGTATTGCTATTGATCCCAGAGCAGTTCCGCAGGGTGCGCCAATATTTCTTTCAACTACTTGGCCTAATAGTCATAAGAAACTTAATCGGCTAATGGTAGCACAGGATACAGGAGGCGCTATAAAAGGTGGTGTTCGTGGGGATTTTTTTTGGGGATTTGGCAAAGAGGCTGCAAAGCAAGCTGGAAGAATGAGGCAAATTGGGAAGATGTGGGTATTTATGCCAAGCGATTATGAGCCAAGAATTAGATATAATAAATAATAGTTATTTGGTAGGCATATTTAATTCTTTTTCAATCATTTCAGAAGATATCATGCCTGGAACAACTGAGCCATTAGAAAAAATTATTGTTGGAGTGCTATTAAATCCATAGTCTTTACCAGTTTTAAGGATAGTATTAATTGGTGTTTCACAGTTTTTTTCAGTAGGTCTCTTACCATTCAGCATAAAATTATGCCAAGATTCTAGTTTGCTATCTGAACACCAGATCGCTTCAGAAATCTCCTTGGATCCTTCTAGGATTGGGTAAAGTAAAGTATAGATTGTGACATTGCTAATATGAATCAGTTCTTTTTCTAGTCTTTTACAATAGCCACAATTAGGATCAGAGAAAATAACAATTTTACGTTTCCCATTACCTTTAACTTCTTTAATGGCAAACTCAAGTGGGAGAGAGTTAATATTGAGTCTTCTTGAATTATTTATTTCTTGTATGCGTTCTGCAGTAATATTTTTTTGGGTATTTAGATTAAATAGATGGCCAGAGAAAAAATAAACCGCTTTTTCATCTACATAAAAAAGTTGATTGTCAATTGTAATCTCATATAGTTGCAGAGAGGGTATTTTTTTTAGAACCTTAATTTCTTTATTAGGAAAATAAGGACTAAGAGATTTCTTTAATGTGGATTCATCTGCGTATACTATGTTGGAACATATAAATATTAGCAAATAGAAAAGAAATGATATATTTCGTATGATGTACATTTGGATTTTTTATAATGTTATTAATTATTTTTATTCTTTAATTTAGTGCATTTTGCATCAGATGCTTTTTTAGTAATGGGAGTTTATTAGTAATTCTTAGCCCTAAATTGCGCAGGCGGGAAATTGTTAAATTTTTGTTATTAAATAATTTCTGTAGGCTATCTGTAGTAAATTCCATAGTTAGAATATCTTCTTTTCTTGCTCGTTCATACCGGCGAAGCAGCATATAATCCCCACAATCTTCTTTTCCCTTCCATCCAGAAATTATTGAAACTAATTCTCGTACATCACGTAAGCCAAGATTTACGCCTTGTCCTGCAAGTGGGTGAATACCGTGAGCAGCATCACCTATGAGGGCGAGGCGTGGTTTTATTAAATTTTTTACATGTACAAAATTTAGTGGGAATGAGACAGGTTTAGTTATAAGTTCTAAATTTCCTAAAGTATTGTTAGAAGCTTCCTCAACTTGTTGGCAGAGATCCTCATCAGATAACTTAGATATGCGTATAGCTTGATTTTCATTTGCTGACCACACCATTGATACTGTTTTATTGGGCAAAGGTAATAAAGCTAGAACACCATCACGGCGAAACCATTGACGTGCAATATGTTGATGAGATAGGTCTGAATTAAAATTGGCCACAATAGCATTTTGTTGATATGAGTTTTGTGTCACTTCAATTTCTGCCTTATTTCTGACCCAGGAATTTACACCATCTGCACCAATTACTAGAGAGGTTTGTAATAGATTCCCATCTGAAAGATGAATATTAGTCTGAGCTTCAGTCCATTCTATGGAGGTGCATTGCATAGGACAAAAAACTTCTAGCTTTGTATTTTGTTTTTTAAGCTCATTCCATGCTGCTTTTTGTAGTTGTCGATTTTCTACTATGAATGCTAGTTCTGGTATCCCAATATCGTAAGCACTAAAATCTAGGCGCGCAGAATTATCATCACCAAATATCTCCATATTATATACAGGGGTAATTCTATTTTTATCAATTACCGGCCAAACATTTATGCTTTCTAAGAATGAGGCACTGCTTGGACTTATAGCATAGATCCTATTATCCCAGCTATTATTATCAGGAAAAACTGAGGGGGGGCGTGATTCGATTAACGCTATATTTAAGCCGCTATTTTTCAGTGATAGGGCTAAGCTAGAGCCAATGATTCCACCTCCAATGATTACAACATCAAATTTCATAAATAAATTATACAGGTGCTTAGTATTTCTTGCGATAAGGTAGGGGTGATAATAATAAGATTGAGCATAGAAATACTATGGGAATATTGTATTTGAATTATATGTAATATTTATTGAACCCGAATGTATCAGTAGTAACAGTGCCAAATGGGTTTATTTCGGGTTACAATTAGTATATTAATTATTTTCTATATAATCTTAGGTTTTTTTAGTATGGGTGGTTTCAAGTGGCGAATTAGCTCAGTGGTTAGAGCAGCGGAATCATAATCCGTTGGTCCGGGGTTCAAATCCCTGATTCGCCACCATCAATTCAATAAGTTAGGTTTAATGGCTTGCTCACTTTGTTGAGATGCTACTAACATGCTACTTCTGGCACTAGAAATCATTAAAAAATTACACATTCCTACTACTAAAAGGTAATAATATATAGTTTGGGTAATCTTTTTTTTTTCTTTAATTTCTGTTTGTTCTCATTGCAAATACTAAACTTAAATATTTAAAGGAATAAGAGAAGTAAGTAGCGATTATGAGTCAATTATACTCATAATAATTAATTATTTAGTATGCTTATGAACAAATTGAGTAATAGAGGTCAACTATAGGGATATCTAAATGTTATTTTATAATTACATAATTTAAATTATGTACCTTAAGACCTTTAATTCTAGTATTTCCAAGGATACAATACTAATTTTATATGGCCTTATTAAATACTCACCTCTACTATCACTTTGAAAAATAAATTTTTATCTGTAAAAATTTTAGATAATGATTAAAAGGGGATTTACATTTTTTCAGGCCTAATTATAGAAGAAGCTATAATATATGCTTAAAAAACATTTAAATAGTATTAAAACTAATAGTGATTAAAATAATAGTATTATATATTCTTCTATTATCTAGTTGCGGAACACTTACAGGTTATAATTTAATAGTTGATTCTTATCATGGCATACCAGAGTCGGAATTAATTAGGACATGGGGAATTCCATCTGATATTTATGAATCAGAGGGCAGTAGATTCTTAGTTTATTCCAAATTAGATACGGCTATATTTGGATTGATAGAAAAAAGAATTACCTGTAAAACAATATTTGAAATTCAGGATAGAATTGTTAGGTCTTCTGATTTTGAGGGTAATCAATGCTGGGGTAGAAAGAAATATGATTCAAGTAATAGAAGGTTTAATCCCCCAGACTAAGTTTCTAAAGCACTCTAAATTTTCTTTATTTTTTACATGCTATTTTCCAAGAATATTCTCTAATACCTGGTTTTATACTCTTCCATTTAGCATCGGGAGTTTCAGATGAGCGAATTATTCTCCTAGTCCCCATATAATCGTTGTGCCAAGCAACAAAGAGTGTTCTGCTTTTACGCCCTGTGCAATCATATTCATGTACTGCCTTAATTGTAAAAGATTTTTCTCCTGGTTTTATATTTTTTATATTTTTTGAAATATTAGTTAAGCTCCACATTTTTGCTAGATTATTTGATCTTTGGATAGTAGCAGTATCAATATACTCATTGGATTCTTTTCCAGTCTGTACAAGCTCCCATTCTGCTAGTAAGTTACTGCTTAACATTATAAAAAATAGAGCTAATAAGAATTTTTTCATTAAATTTAATTTCTTCCCTCTAAAGTGACAATTGGCAGCCTTAAGGCTGCCAATTGTATTAAAGAAAGCTACTCTAATAATTAATTAAATGGTATAGGTCTTGGAGTTTTATTGGTAGATGGTGGTAAAACTGGTAGTTTAAAGTCAGGCTGTTCTCCAGTTAATGTTTTTAAGAATGCTACGATCTTAGCATTTTCTTCGGCACTAAAGTCAATCCCAAGCTGTAGTTTACCCATTTTATTAACTGCTTCTTCTAAGGTTGCTACTGCACCATCATGAAAATAGGGATAAGTTAATTCTATATTACGTAAGGTTGGTACTTTGAATACAAAACGATCTTGAGTTTTGCCAGTTACTTCTTTTCTGCCTTCTGCTTTACTTTTTGTTTTATATGGGGCAAGAACTCCTAATTTTCTAAAAGAGGATCCGCCAACAGCTGTACCATAGTGGCAGGAAGCACAGCCACTTTCTTTAAACAATTTATAGCCATCCAGTTCAGTCTGGTTAATAATTTCTTTATCTCCTTTAAGCCATTTATCAAATCGAGAATTAGGAGTGACTAAGGTTTCTTCAAATGCTGCAATGGCATCTGTTACCATATCAATAGAGACTTGTTCTGAACCAAATATTTGTTTAAAACGATTGCGGTATTGTGGTATTGAATTTAAAACTTCTACTGCTAGTTTATGAGTAAATGCCATTTCACCAGGATTGGCAATTGGGCCGCCTGCTTGTTCTTTTAAGTCTTTAGCACGGCCATCCCAGAACTGAGCTAGATTCATGCTGGAGTTTAGTACTGTTGGAGCATTAATAGGACCTTGTTGCCATTTGTGTCCTATAGAGGTTCTAATATTATCTGTACCACCCATACTTAAATTATGACAAGAATTACATGAAATCCATCCTGATTTAGATAGGCGTGGATCAAAGAAAAGCATTTTTCCAAGTTCAACCATATCTGGATTTTTTGGTTTAGCTTCTTTAATTGGTTGAATCGGCTCTCCTGCAAAAAGATTGGCTGAGAGTAAGAGGCTGCATGATACTAAAGCTGCATACCCAACACATAATAAATTTTTTTTATTTTTATTTAACTGCATAACAAATCTCCCTGATAGTTTTGTTAGTATTAGTACACTTTTATATATCTATAAAATAGATAATTGATTCTAACATAAGTATAAGTACCTATAAAATCGTAGTTTATTCTAATATTATTTATATTAAGAGTCTAATTAGAAAATATAGTATTCGGTTAGTGCTTGTTTGATTTTTAAGTTTTTTGCAGTATTTTAGTCGTCAGATTCTCATATTAAATAATTATATATTAATAGTTATATGCTAATATGGCGAAACTTAGCTGGGCATAATTTCAATCTACAAAAGAATTGGACATTTATATAGTTAGAAATCTGTTATAATTATAGGTTACCAATTATTTTTTCTGAGCAATTTAGTGGATAATTTTTGTCTATTTTAAATTAAGTTGTCAGGATACGAGATACAATACAATCCAGGCTCATATTTAATTGATTGGTAATATTTAAGTTTTAATTAATTAAATATTAATACTATATTGCACATCTGTATTGGAATCAGAATTTATATGGAGTAAAAAAAGAGTTAAGTTATATATTGGTCGGGTACAATAAGAGTAATTAAATATTATCCACTTAAAATATTTTAGTGATAAATCTATGGACGAAATTCTACAATATTTAAAAAAACATGGTGAGAAGCTTGATATGGAGATTGCTTCAGCCACAGGCATTTCACTTGCTAATGTTCGTATTCATTTGGAAGAGCTTGCTACTAAAGGAGAGATTATGACATGCCATTTAATTAGGCATGAGAAGGGAAAGACAATTGAAGGAACTAGTTGTCGGATAGCAGGATATATTCCTCCTGCAGCACCTGGTAGAAAGTCAAAGGCCCAATTGATGGGTGCTGCTGATAAAAATTAAGTTGTTTTTAGATTATCCTTGTTAAGGATTTAGTTGAAATAGGATTGATTTTTTCTTTAAATCATTAGTCTTTACTTATGTGTTGTTTGTTTTAAATTTACAAAGTCGAAAAGATGTAGCTTATAGCTAAGCTTCATGCATATTTCTGGTTTAATAATCCACATTTTTTACTTTAATTCCATAAACATCTGGCGCAAACCCGCACGGGCCCTAAGTTTTAAGCTAAGTATTTGTTTTGTATGATATAATTATTGGGTTTAAAATTTAATCTAATTAAGAAATATCCTTATAGAATGGCACCTTAAAAGCTTTAAACTTGGATTATCCACATACTTATCCACAGTTACTGTGGACAAGGGAATTGAGAATTATTATCTTAAGTTTTATATAACTATATAAAGTGAATTTTACTATATTTTCATGTACTTGATGCCCTATCATTATTTCTAATAATAAACCCTCAGAGATTTTTCAGGAATTATGTGATTGTTTAATGATCAAAGAATAGTGTCAGATAAACTCCTTACTTTGTTATTAGTTATCTTAGTAAAGTACTAATTATTAATTTATTCTACTTAATTTATCTTAAGAAAAAATAGTATATTTTAACTATATTTAATTCCTATTGATCTTAGTTGATAAGAAAAAGAGTTGTATTTTTTAAATTTACCCTGTAGTATTAATGCAACTAGGTTGCATTAATACTACAGGGTTTGATAATATGCTAGCTAATTTCTATGAGCAGGCTGAAGATATGATTCGCCATACTGGTGAACGAGTTACTACGAGAAGGGCTTTAATTCTCAGTATCTTGCTAGCTGAAAAAAAGGCTATATCACATAGAGAAATTGAAAAATGTATAAGCGATGATCAGCCAGTTAATCGAGTTACACTTTATCGAATCCTTGAATGGTTAAATAAAAATGGGCTGGTTCATAAGGTACAAAGTGGTGATCGGCAGTGGCGTTTCCGGGCCAATATTTATACTAGTTCACATAACCATGCTCATTTTAAATGTTTAAAATGTTTAACAGTTGTATGTCTACAAAATATTAAGGCTGAGTATAATTGGCCTTTGCCAGTAGGTTACCAGTATCAAGAAATGGAATTGACTGTAAAAGGCGTGTGTGCAGAATGTATTCATTAAAAAATTATAAAAATGTTAATAAAGAATTTTTATTTCTTTTTAGAATATCTAAATCTGGCGCTACCAGTAGTTTAGCTTCTTATAGTTATTTTTAAAGTATTTTTATGTCGTTTTACATTGCATAAGGTTTTTATAGCTTTTTTATTATATAAGTATATTTAGGGTTAGTTAGTATGAAGAATATAGAATTTCCTGTTTTAAATAAAAATGCAACAATGTTGCTATTTATTCGTCCCATCTTATTTTTGAGAAGTAGTGCTTATGTTCGATGTTCAGTGGGGCCCATTTTGGAAGCTTTAAAAAAATTAGTTGTTTTAATTTTAGTTTTAATTTTTATGCAACTAAGTATCCAAAAGGCACAAGCAAATGATGTCAATAAAGAAATAAGCTTACCAGAAGTTACAATAATGGCTAATCCATTGGAGAATCATACTGAATTAAATATGGCGCAACCAGTTACAGTATTAGAAGGTGATCGATTACTATATAAACAAGAATCAAGCTTAGGGGATACATTATCAGGAGAACTTGGTGTTGCTTCTAGTTCTTTTGGACCTGGGGCGGGCCGACCAATCATTAGAGGGCTGGGTGGTCCACGAATTGAAATTTTGGATAATGGTATAGATGTATTGGATGTATCAGCTCTTAGTGCAGATCATGCTGTTACAGTAGAATCAATCAACGCCTCAAAAATTGAAATTCTGCGTGGGCCTACAACACTTTTGTATGGGGGAGGTGCGATTGGTGGGGTAATTAACGTAGTTTCTAATAAGATTCCTAGGAAAAAATTTGAAAAATTAACTGGTTATTTCGAAGGGCGTGGAAATACGTCTACAAAAGAGAAATCAGGATCTTTTGATGTAAGTACAAGTATTGGTAACCATATATCATTAAATGCTAGTGGTTTTAGGAAAAAGACTAATGATTATGGTATTCCTGGAAGACAAAATAGAAATGACCCAGATCATGGTAAAAAGGGTACTGTCAAGAATAGCAGGATAGATGCTGGGGGAGGATCCATTGGTGGTTCAATTATAGGTTCAAGAGGGTTTATAGGTGGGTCACTTTCAAGATCAGAAAGGAAGTATGGCATTCCTAGTGAAGAATCACCTAAGATTGATTTTGTAAAGAATCGTTATGATATAGCTGGAGAATTAAATCGTCCTATCGTTGGCTTTGAGAAAATGAATGTTAAGCTAGGATATAGTGATTATCGGCATAAAGAGATGGAATCTGATGGCGAAGTTGCAGCGGTATTTAGTAATCAAGGAATTGATAGTCGAGTTGAGTTTATACATAATCAAATAAAAGGTTGGAAAGGTGTATTTGGCGTTCAGGTTAAAGATCGAGATTTTTCTGCTATAGGAGAAGAAACGATTGTACCAAAAACAAATTCAAGGAATACTAGTGTGTTTCTGGTTGAAGAACGGCGTTGGAATAATTTCCATATTGATATAGGTGCACGTTATGAGCATGCATCACTTGATCCGAAGGCTGATTATGATACCCGTAAATTCGATCTGCATGGTGTGTCAATCGGTGGAAAGTGGGAGCCTATAGGCGGATACAATATTGGACTCTCTGGAACGAGAGGGCAGCGTGCACCAGCAGCAGAAGAGCTTTATACGTATGGTGCGCACCATGGTACTGAAACATTTCAGATTGCTAAGTCAGATTTAAAAAAAGAAACTTCAAATAATATTGATCTCTCATTAAGTAAAACCTCAGGAGCGATAAGATGGAAAACGAATTTCTTCTATAATTATTTTCAGAATTATATTTATTGGGCTAATGCCGATGCTGATGGCAATGGTATTGCAGACCGTGTAGATGAAGAAGGGTCTCTAGACCCAGACGGTGAGCTTTTAGTTCAGAATGTTGCGCAGAGGGGAGCTCATTTCTGGGGTGTAGAAGCTGAAATAAAATTTATTTTTAAGCCTAAGGTATTAGATTTACGTTTATTCACAGATTATATGCGTGCAAGATTAAATGGCGGAGGCAATGTGCCGCGTACTACTCCACAAAGATTTGGATTAGAATGGAACCATAGATATGGTCCATGGAAGCTTAATTTAATGGCTATTCATGTATTAAAACAAAATAAACGTGCAGCTTTAGAGACAAGCACTGATGAGTACACAATGGTAAATTTAGCTGCTGGTTATACTATGAAAATGAGTCGATCTACTAAGCTTACAGTTTTTCTACAAGGTAAGAATTTAATGAATGAGGATATACGTATTCATACTTCATATTTAAAAGATTTTGCACCACGTCCTGGTCGTGCCCTTTTAATAGGTGTTAGAGGACAGTTTTAATTCTGATATACTTTAAATTATTAGAATTTTTTCTGTTTCTTGATCTGTTTTAGTATTTAATAGATTTGGGAATTTTATTATAAAAAGTTAGTAATAATTATGAATCTTAGGCATCAAAGTAGAATTTTTATCCGATTCTTTCTGGTAATGGGTATTTTATTTTCCTTTCAAGTAGAGGCATCAGTAAGAGAGTATTGGATTGCTGCGGAGAAAGTAACTTGGGATTTTGCACCTTCTGGGCAAAACAAGATTGAGCTTGATGAAGGTCTAGGTGTTTGGGGTAGTTCTTTAAAATACAAGAAATATAGATATATAGGCTACACAGATAATACCTATACTGTTCCTGTACCTCAAGAAGATTGGATGGGGATATTGGGTCCAAGGATACGAGGTGTAGTGGGGGATAATATAATTGTTCATTTTTTGAATCGAACTGATAGGACTCTTTCTATACATCCTCATGGGGTGCTCTACAATAAAGATAATGAAGGGGCTGATGGTCATGGCAAGGGGGCCAATGTTTTACCAGGAGAGTCCTATAAATATACATGGATTGTTGATGAGGATTCTGGCCCAGGACCTAATGATCCTTCAACTATTGTTTGGTTATATCATTCTCATGTCTTAGGGGAAGAAGAGATAAATTTAGGTCTAATTGGTGCTATTATTATTACTAGAGAAGGAATGGAAAGTTCAGATTTAAACCCTTTTCCACGTGATGTAGATCATGAATTTATTTCTTTATACATGATTTTTGATGAAGAGAATGGTGAAGAGAGTGGATTAAAGCATGCAATTAATGGCCGTATTTTTGGAAATCTTATTGGATATGATACTAAGGTGGGTAAGCGTGTGCGATGGCATATAGCAGCTTTAGGTAATGAACAAGATAACCACACTGTTCATTGGCATGGGCAAACTGTTCTTAATAGGGGACATCGAACTGATGTAATTGAGGTGTTTCCTGCTAGTATGGTTTCAGTTGATATGATTCCTCGCTCACCAGGTAGTTGGCTTGTACACTGTCATGTTAATGATCATATGCTAGCTGGTATGTCTACACGTTGGCATGTGCTGCCTTGAATATAAGGTATGGTTAAAAATAAATATTAAGAAATAATAACACCTGACATTAAATCTTTCTTGATATTACGCATGAAATATTGCTATTTAGCTATTTTCTTTTTTATTTCAAATTTAGTGAATGCTTCAGGAAGCTTATCTGTTACTGTGCCCAATACAATGGAAGAACGGGTTAAAGCATGTACCATTTGTCATAATAATAAACAAAAAGAAGGTCGTGATGTATATTATCCTAGAATAGCAGGAAAGCCTGCTGGTTATATTTTTAATCAATTGAAATATTTTAGAGATGGGCTGCGCCATTATAAGCCTATGGCTATTTTGCTTGAAAATATGTCTGATGAATATATGTTAGAAATAGCATATTATTTTTCTTCTTTACAGTTGCCATACCCACTACCAGAGAAAATCAGTATGTATCCAGAAGAAATTAAACGTATTGATTTACTTATGCGTTTAGGTGATTCGGAGAGGAATATTCCAGCATGTCAATCATGTCATGGGAAGAGATTAATGGGAATTAGACCATTTATTCCGGGGTTACTTGGATTACCTTATACCTATATTTCTGCTCAATTTGGAAGTTGGCGTAATGGAGGGTTAATGCGGGGCCAAGATTCTAATTGCATGTCAGAAATTGCAAAATTACTTACTGATAAAGAGGTTGTTGCTATTGCAAAATGGCTTGCTATTCAGCCGGCCTCTGGAGAGCCGGCCCAATCTGGTTCACTCTTACCTAAGTTTTCTCAACGTTGTAGTGAACTTATGTATTTAAAATGAATAGTATAAAGTACGAATTTAAGGTATATATACTAAGAAATAAATTATTCGCATACTTTGCTGCAGTAGTTTTTCTCATTTTATTACCCTTCTTTGAATCTGCTTTTGCCGATTCTCTAAAACTTGATAATCATATTTCTAATCAGAATAGATTATTTGGTGCATATCTTGTCCGAGCTGGAAACTGTATGGGTTGCCACACTGCCAGGGGTGGAGCATCGTTTGCTGGCGGAAGAGAGATGCATACTTCATTCGGAGTTTTTATCACACCAAATATAACGCCTGATAAGGAAACAGGAATTGGAAATTGGAATAGAAGTGATTTTTGGAGAGCTCTTCATCAAGGAGTGTCTCGTAATGGTCGGATGCTTTACCCTTCTTTTCCCTATCCTCAATATACAAAAATAACAAGGAAAGATGCAGATGCAATATTTAGTTATCTTATGTCACTGGAACCTATTGTAAAAGAGAATCCCCCTAGTAAAATTTTTTTTCCATATAACTTAGAACCACTATTGTATGTATGGAGAAAACTATATTTTACAGAAGGGGTATTTAAGCCAGATCTTTCTAAAAGTAAAGAGTGGAATCGCGGTGCTTATTTAGTAGAAGGCTTAGGGCATTGTAATTCATGTCATTCTTCTCGTAATTTATTAGGAGCAAGTCAGGAAAAGAAACTAATTGGAAAAAAGATGACAGGTATGGATTGGTATGCGCCATCTTTAATTTCTAGGCTAGAAGCGGGTAGTGGAGATTTGGAGATAAGTGAGATTATTGAACTCCTTACATCTGGGATATCAAAAAACGCAGTAGCTTCTGGTCATATGGCAACAGTAATTAGGCAAAGTCTTCAGTTTATGCTGCCAGAAGATATACATGCTATTGCTATATATCTTAAATATATTGGAAGAGAGAATTTTGATATTGCACCTGCAGATAGTTTCCCGGTTTTATCTAAAAGAGTACGCAATTATCTTTCGCAAGGAGGTAAGATATATAAGAAATACTGTAAAAGCTGCCATCAGTCTTCTGGTAAAGGTGTACCTGGGATTTATCCGCCATTAGCAGGAAATCGTAGTGTGACTATGGCTTCACCACTAAACACGATATTAAGTGTTATGCATGGGGGGTTTCCACCAACTACAATTGGAAACCCACGCCCATATGGGATGCCACCTTTTCAACAAATATTTCATGATAAAGAAATAGCTTTAGTAGTTTCTTATATCAGGAATTCATGGGGGAACCATAGTAGTTTAGTTACAGAGGTTGATATTGAACGGAGTAGAAATAGTAAAAGAAATTAATGTGAAAATAATTTGTATAAAAAATTGAATTAATTTTATTTAATTTAATATCGAAAAGGATAATACCATCCTCCTCGGAAAAATGGATAACTATAATAACCATAGGGATGCCATCTATATTTATCATGCCTATAACGGTTGTGGCGCTTTGGCCATATATGGATTCCTGTAGATAGTATCAATGGAGCTCGGATAGTCCTTTTCCCAATAGTCAGCTGGAGATCACCATCTAATTTCCCTACTACACTAATTTCATTTTTTTTAGCATAAACTATAGGATCAAGGAATTTTGTGCTTTTAATTAAGAATCTTCCTTCATGTTCTTCATTTAACAGAGGGCGTCCTGAATAATCTAAAGGATATGATAATACTTGAATTAGGCTGAAATTATTTTCATTTTCCACACTGATAATAATACCACCCCACCGAACTGGAGTATTTCTATGGGCATCAATATTCTGGATAGCCTGAGAATAGGAGGTATCTCCTACATTCATATTCTGTATTGCCTTTGGCATATTGGTGCATGCACTTAGAAATAGACAAAGTAGATATAGATATATTTTCATATTTTCTCCCGAAATACCAGAACCTCTTAATTTTATTTAGGGTACAGGAAAATTAAAATTACAAAATTTAGAAATAGCCATCAGCATAAAGCATGCTACGTTTCTTATTGTTGGATTCTCTTTAAAACACATACGACAATTATTTCAGAAATTAATTTTATATTAACTTGATTTATAGGAATATAAATCAAGTTATATTGAATGACTAGACTTAGAGAAAAATTGTTATCTTTATTTTATTTTAAGGGGTACGGGTTTAGATAACATTTAACTAATAGGATAGGAGTGGTAAGTGATGTATTCTAGTTTAGGCTTAAAGTATCTTCAGTATTTAACTGGATTAGTAGGGTCTTGAATGAATAGTATTAATAGCTTTGTCACAATGTTAATTGCTTTTGTAAATAGATATATATGTTTTTATTGCATAATAAAGTATGATGTGGATGTTATTTGATGTGTCGAGTAATATGCGTATCAGTGTAGAGTATTATTGGCACTTCTAAATAACGTGTTGAGGCATATATATAAATATAAAATCATGTATGAAAATTAATATTTTTGAAGCTGCTAGGCGTATTTCAAAGTTATTAGGTGCGATTTGGATTATTAGCTGGATTGTTATAGCCTTAAATAATGATATGCAAGGGAATCCTATTTATTTTGCTAGTATGTCATTAGGTGGTCTTTTTTTTATTTTGGTGGTTACTTCAGTAATTGGCTGGGTTGTACGTAAACTTATGGGTATTCCTATGAGCAAAGATAGGAAGGACGTTAATTGAGAAGCCATGCTTACGGGTATCTAAAAGTTAGATATAGGCATCCAGAAAGAAATGAGAAGAATAAATTTATTAATTATAATGATATTATATGGTTGTGCGTCAAATCCTTATAATGGAAAATATACACTAAATGGCGATGGAAATATTGATTACAGTATTGAAAAAAAACAATGTCAGATACAAGCAACAGAACAAGCAATTCAAAAATTAGGTGGGAATACAATTGGGTCTGCTTGGATGCTAAGCAGGAGAAACAATATGCTTGCCTGTATGAAAGAAAAAGGATTTGAATGGAATCCAGAATAAATAATTTAAGAAGTGTTATTTGGTGATTTATTATGGTTTTCTAATTTTCCAATGATTGGATTCTTAATTTTTTATAAAAAATAATTTAAACTTGTAATTATACTGAATGCCCATATATTCATAATATGAAAAAAATACTTTCTTCTTCCCCTAAAACTAATAAACGTGTACTTGTTCTAACTGAAAGCGCTGATGGTGATGTTGATTGGATAGATGCTGCTGAATTAGCGGAATCAGTAGGAATCACTTTTGAGCAATACCCAGCTTGGTTAAATTCTATGCATGAGTTAGGAGCAGTAGCTATATCAGATAGAATGGCACATTAAATTTAGAATGCCTGTTTATTTTATTATTAAAATATAGCTAATGAAGTGCAGTTCTAGCAATATTCTTTATTATTTTTTGATTAAAAATGAAATATTTTTTCTTAAATAATATTTAGTGTGTATTTGGTATCTGTATTAGATAGTTATGCTTGAAGGGGTAGTTATTAAAATTATTCGTTATTTCCTCTTATTTTTATTTGCTTTGTTGTGTGCTGCATGTGCAAATAAGCCGTATACAGTAAAGAGTATAGACTCTACTGGTTTTCCATCTATCGAACGTCCTGTTGTTGGTTGTGGGCAGGATGAGAGTGCTTTTGATTGTGATCGTCGTGCTATTCTTTCAATGGTTGGTGAATACCAGGTAAGCTTTAATTTTCATGAGACATCAATTCTTCAGCCAGGATATGTAAGAAATGAGCCCAAGCATTCTGGAGGATTTGAAGTGGTAGTATTGGTGGAGGATACTAATACTCGAATATCAATGCAACATATTTTAGTTGGAGCTAGTGGGATGAGGATCAAGCACTGGCGACAAGAATGGATATATGAAATGCCCTCTCATTGGGTTTATTTAGGTAATCAAAATTTTGATATTTATAAACGTAAGCCTAGTTCTATATCAGGGACTTGGACGCAATTGGTATATGGAGTGAATGATGGGCCCCGTTATGCAGGTAGTGGACGTTGGAATCATCGTTATGGAGTATCAACTTGGACTTCAGAGCGTACTTGGCGCCCATTACCAAGAAGAGAATACTCAAAGCGTAAAGATTACCAGTTATTAAATGTTGAAAATCGTCATACAATTACTCCTCAGGGTTGGACGCATGAGCAGGATAATACCAAAGTTAAGCGCAAGAATGAGAAAGATACAATTTTAGTGCGTGAATTTGGTTTTAATGAATACCGGCGCATTTCTGGCTTTGATTTCAGTGCAGGTCTTGATTATTGGAAAGCCACTTCTCCATTTTGGGAGCTTGTACGTAAACGTTGGGATAGAGAGTTAAATAAGGAGGGTATCACTAAGCTTCTATTTGTAACTGGTGATGAGGGATTTAGTGATGCAGTTTTATCTCTTGCAGATGCTTATCAGGAGGATCCAATTATGAATAAGCACTTACCTGCATTTGAGGAAATATTTAAGAAATTTGTAAGTACTGATGTTTTAAAAGTTCATTGAGTATTGATTCAAATACTTAGAAATATAAAATAGAAGGGTTTGTGATTTCTTACAATCATATTCTTTATATTTTTTATAGCTATAATTTTATTATCAGAATCAATTAAGATTTTTCTGCAGCTGAATAAGATCCAATTTAGTAAAAGCTAATAGAGCTTTATTTTTTATTTAATATGGTACGGTACGATTTAATAGGATCTGTAAAGAGAAGGGCTTTATAGATTTATATAAGAATTGATTATATAATATTTTGCAGTCTGGTATAATTTATATCTGGTTTGTAGGGGAAATTAACTGTCCATTTAAGCGCCCGTAGCTCAGTTGGATAGAGTACTTGGCTACGAACCAAGGGGTCGGGCGTTCGAATCGCTCCGGGCGCGCCAATAAAAATTGTTTGAATTTTTATTCATATGCATAGGTTTATTAAGGGTTGGCTAAGATCTATTTAGTGATGGCCCTATAGGTTCTATTTTCAATAAATAGAAATGGACTATATCTTCGAGCGAATCGATTTATATGTGTTAAATAATACCTAATTAGCATTCACTAGTCTATTTGCATTTGCCAAGATGATTGTTGATCAAGGCTAAGCAAAATCATAAAATTATATAAATCTCATGTTTGATATGTATTGTAATCTGTGCATACTACTATCCAATGATAGCTGGAGATAATAAGCTCTCAATTTAGAGAACAAACGATATAATCAATATCTATTTTATTTAAGATCTAATTATTTTTATACCAATTTTTTATAAGAACACAGTGTTTTATTGATTACAATGTTGATATGAAAGAGTCAAAAATGCGTGTTATTGCGTATGGATATTGCAAGGTAATTGATGACTAAGAAGTATTTTGATACGTGAAGATTTATGGCTGTACATTAGAGTTTATTATGTGCTGATTGGCTAATTATGAAGATATTGGTAACAGGAGCAAACGGTTTTATAGGTCAAGCGTTGTTGCAAAAGTTAAATAGCATGAATGGCTTGACTGTAATTGGTAGTGTTCGTCGTGCTATAAGGCTTACTGATGTTGGTATACCACTTACGATAGTTGGGGACCTATCAGCACAAACTGATTGGTCGACAGCCCTGAGTGGTGTACAAACAATAATTCATACAGCCGCATATGGAAGCCATATAAAAGGTGCTCATCGAGATTTGTTGGCTAAATTTCGTTGTGTTAATGTTGAAGGAACCTTAAATTTAGCACGCCAAGCAGTTGCTGTAGGAGTGAGACGTTTTGTGTTTCTTAGCTCAATTAAGGTTAATGGTGAGCATACTATTCTTGGTCAACCATATACTGCAGATGGTGTGCCTGCTCCTTCTAGTTCTTATGGAATATCCAAGTATGAGACAGAAGAGGGGCTACATCAATTAGCGCAAGAAACTGGGCTGGAGGTAGTAATTATTCGCCCAGTACTAGTTTATGGTCCCCAGGTAAAAGCAAATTTTCGTGCTATGATGAAATGGCTATACCATGGTATTCCTTTACCTTTGGGTGCGATATATAATCAGCGTAGCCTCGTTGCATTAGATAATTTAGTAGATTTGATTGTAACTAGTGTTCATCATCCGTCAGCACCTAATCATACATTCCTAGTTAGCGATGGTGATGATATTTCTACTACAGCTTTGTTACAACTTACGGCTGACGCGTTGGGAAGATCAGCATATTTAATTCCGATTCCAGTGCAGGTTTTAGATATGGCTGCAAAGCTGATAGGCAGGGCAGACATTGCACAGAAATTATGTGGTTCATTACAGGTAGATATTAGTAAGACACGGTCGGTATTTGGGTGGGCCCCCCCGGTGAAGATGAATACAGTGCTGAAGCAGACAGCGCAAGATTTTCTAGCTAGTCAAATCAATTTATAAGAGTTTGGGGTTATATATAATTTGGTGGACCACATAGAATACAGTATGATCTATTAAGTTTTGGATTAAATAGAATAGTAATTATTTTTTAAATTCTTTCCATTCTGTTGCTTCTATATTTAAGAGAGAATGACGGGACATTTATAAATAATTGATAATTCGGTGTTTAGTAGCGGAAATAGGTATAATCATACAGTATGATTTCTAGTTCTCTAATTCCCTTCATAATTGCCCCGTTATTTGCGTTTATGGTAACGATGAGCTTGGTTTGGTGGTTAACCAAAAGTAATATTCTCAAGGTACTTGATCATCCTAACGACCGATCTCTTCATACTTTACCTGTCACCCGAACTGGTGGGCTTGGGATGCTTATAGGAATCTTGATTTCCTGGATGCTTCTTCCTACAGCGCTGCCTTTACCTTTATGGGTTGGTGTTAGCTTGTTAGCAGTAATATCTTTAGTTGATGATGTTTTTAGCGTGCCAGTTTGGTTGCGGCTTTTGATACATGGTGCTGTAGCTGCCTGGTTCTCTATAGCATTGTTAGCTGATGTTCATGGGTGGATGGTTACTGCTATAGCTACAGTTGCAATTATCTGGATGATCAATGTGTATAATTTTATGGACGGTTCTGATGGACTTACAGGGGGTATGACGCTGATTGGGTTTACTTGTTATGGTTTGGCTGCATGGTTAGTTGGGAATGAGATCTTTGCCCTATTAAATTTTTGTATTGTCGCAGTAGCTGCTGCATTTTTATTTTTTAATTTTCATCCAGCCCGTATTTTTATGGGAGATGTAGGCGCAGTACCATTAGGTTTTTTGGCGGCTGTATTTGGTATATTGGGTTGGCTAAATGGCTCATGGTTATTTTGGCTACCACTGTTGGTGTTTTCACCCTTTGTCGTTGATGCTTCAGTAACACTTTTGAAACGCTGTCTTCGTAAAGAAAAAATCTGGCATGCACACCGCGAACATTATTATCAGCGTCTAGTACAAAGTGGTTTTGGACATACTAGAACCGCTCTTTTTGGTTATATGCTAATGTTGATTGCAGGTATTAGTGCATTATGGGCGGTACGGCAGGACGTGGTCATTCAATTGGGAGTTGGTGTCATATGGTGTAGTGTTTATCTTATTATGATGCTAGCTTTTGATCGTTATTGGAGATGCCGCAACAGCGGCTGATACGATGTCGTTACGTAATCTTAATATAAGGATACGGAGGATTATGGCGGTTAGTCATGATCTTATTGTGGCAGTTGTAGCCTGGTGGTTAGCCTATTTACTTCGTTTTAACTTTGATGTCCCTCTTAATTACATGGTATCGATGCAGCAAACTTTGCCATGGGTGGTTTTTGTTCAAGTATTAGCTTTCTTTTTATTTGGGTTGTACCGTGGGATATGGCGTTATGCGAGCTTGCCTGATTTAAGGCGCATTCTATTCGCAGTATTGGCGGCGATGGCAGTTGTGCCGCTGATGTTATTTTTTCTACAGATTCTAATTGGCGTGCCACGTTCGATTCTACTATTGGATCCTATTCTTCTGCTACTTATGATGGGTGGTAGTAGGCTTATCTACCGGATATGGAATGAGGGGCAGTTATTTGGCTTAAAAAACTCACAAGGCACACATGTGCTGATATTGGGTTCAGGTGATGCTGCAATTAGTTTGATTAAGGATTTGAGTCGCAGTCTAGAATGGAGTGTAGTTGGACTACTTGATGATGATCCGAGTAAACATCGGTTGATTCTACATGGATCTAAAGTGTTAGGTAGAATAGAAGAATTACCTAAACTGGCAAAGAAGCTTGGTGTTAACCATGCTATTATAGCTATGCCATCAGCCAATCATAGTGCTCGTCGTCGAGCGCTGGACATGTGTGCTGTTGCAAAGATCAAGGCGCTGACTGTTCCATCTTATGATGACCTGGTTAGCGGTAAAGTGACAGTGTCCCAAGTTCGTAAGGTGGAATTAGATGATTTACTAGGGCGGGACCAGATATTATTAGATAGCGCTGGGTTACAAGGTTTACTGACAGGAAAAACTGTTCTAGTTACTGGAGCAGGTGGATCAGTTGGATCTGAGCTATGTCGACAAATTGTAAAATTCTCACCAGCATCTCTTGTTCTGTTTGAGTTAAGTGAGCTTGCGCTTTATAACATAGAACAGGAATTCCGCAATAATTTTCCAAATATATCAATGGCTTTTGTTATTGGGGACATTAAGAGTTCAGCTCGGTTGAAACAGGTGTTCCTGAAGTTTAGGCCAACAATAATATTTCATGCAGCGGCATATAAGCATGTACCGTTAATGGAGCAGGAAAATTCTTGGCAGGCTATATTAAATAACGTTTTAGGAACGTATGTGCTTGCCCAGGCTGCAGTTAAATATGGTGTTGAGAGGTTTATACTAATCTCGACTGACAAAGCAGTCAATCCGACTAATGTAATGGGGGCTAGTAAACGTCTGGCAGAAATGGTGTGTCAGGCACAGCAACAGGCTATTTCTGCCGGGAGGAATGGATATGAGAACAGGTCAGAGATATGTTTTGTTATTGTACGTTTTGGTAACGTGCTGGGTAGTGCTGGTAGTGTGATTCCAAAATTCTATGAACAGATTGCTAAAGGTGGGCCGATTACTGTTACTCACCCGAAAATTATGCGATATTTTATGTCTATTACAGAGGCTGCACAACTAGTATTGCAAGCTGGGCTGATGGGCGGGGAAAGCAGTGGTGGTGAAATTTTTGTATTAGATATGGGTAAACCGGTTAAAATTTCAGATTTGGCAAAAGATTTAATTCGCCTATCTGGCTTTAGTGAGGAAGATATTGATATCGTTTATAGTGGTTTGCGTCCCGGTGAGAAACTCTATGAAGAATTATTAGCAAAAGATGAGGATATCTTGCCTACTCATCACCCTAAGTTAAGTATAGCTAAGGGTCGTAAGGTTGAGGTGGTGCTGTTGAAAGATTTATTAGTATGGTTAAACCAGAGTTCAGCATTAAGTGATGATCTAGTAAAACAAGGGCTGGTCAAGTTGGTTCCAGAATACTCTAGCAAAGATTACGAAAGTGATCAATAGTTGTTATGAACTACAAAGAATATTCACATGTTATTATTTTGGTAGATCTTTTTTGTCTAAGACTTCACACAAAATATTAAATATTTCTTTAGTATACCGTTCTTGAGTAAAGCGACCGACTGCCCAGGTGCGAGCAGCAGTTCCTAATTTTAATTTTTCTTTTGGGTTTTCATATAAATATTGTATTTTGTTAGCGAGTTCAATATGATTGCCAGAATTATACAGTAGGCCAGTTATCCCATTTTGAATTAATTCAGCGGTCCCTCCACTTGCTGTCCCGATTACAGGTTTACCTGCAAGCATTGCTTCAACTGTTACTCTCCCAAATGATTCCCAATGTGAGCATACAAGTACAGCATCTGCTATCTGGAAATATGGCATAGGGTTTTCTATATAACCAATAAATTTCACATATTTATTTAAGCCGAATTTTGTTATTTGTTGGCGAAGCTTCTCTTGGAAACTACTCCATCCATCGCCAACTATTAATAGATTAACTTTTAGTTTTCGTAGAATTAATTCTGAAAGTGCTGCAATTGCTTCATCTTGACCTTTATAAGGATGCAAAGAAGCAACTATGATGCACTGGAAGATTTCTTTATCATAGTTTAAATCATGTTTTTTGGTTTTATTTTTTATCGTTATTGACTGGTAGACCATGCGCATTCTGTCAGCTTTAATATATTGAGAATAAGTATTTCTTAAGGAATGAGAGACAACAATAATAAGTGAGGAAAAATAGTTTATTAGGCAAACCGTCCTTCGTTCTCCAAAATCGTACTTTAATCCCATATGGCGTCCCGATTCATGTAGATGCCATATATGAGGTTTGTGTATAAGCCATGCTGCTAGTCCTCCAATACCAATAGAAGAAGTATTCGTATATACAAGATCACAATCCCATTTTGAGATCGTTCTTGCCAGCTGAACGGACCTTAATAGGCCAATTATTGTTCGTATAAATCGGTATGCGGTCATTCTTTGCCTTGATAACCAACGTGGATATCCAGTCATTCGCCATTTTGGGTAACCCATTATTTTCCATTCTATGTTTAGTCGATCAAGCTGAACAATAAGAGGTCCTTCTTTTGGTAAAATAACAAGACAAGTGACATTTAGTTTAAGTAGGCCTTCAAGTAGTTCTAGCAAAGCTTTTTCTGCACCATGCCTGCCAGTAGAATGAGATATAAAACAGATGCGCATGAATTAATTCTCTTTTATAGTAATCGGTACGGAATTAATTCCGTATGTTCTATGCCAATAAATACCAATAGCTGTTATACAAAGAAGAAGGTAAATAATTTGACGGAAAAAAACAAGAAGATCAGTGATTCCACACAGAAAAATAAAACAAACTAACGCTGCTCCTAGGGTACCTAATTGATTTGTTTTTAGTATTTGAAACCATCCCCATAAGAAATAAGTATAAGCGAGGAGACCAAGCATACCAATATGCATCCCGATCTCAATCCAGTCGTTATGGTAATGGTCAAGCCTAGGTAAATTTTTGTAAAGGCCCTCCTTATATGTCTCTACATATTTATCAAAATAGTGTAGCACCATGCCCGTACCATGACCGAATAATGGTTTTTCAGAGATGCCCTGTAGGCCAACATCCCACCAAGCAAAGCGAAGTCCTAAGCTTGTGTTATAGTCACCAGATTTGGTTAATGCAATGTCATCTTTGGCTTGAGCAATTCTTTCTTGGAGATTAGTATTATTGACTGCAAATATTCCACATAAAAGAGCGAAAAAAGTTATGATAATTAGAAATTTTCTTAGCTTTTTTTTGAAAATTAGGAAAATTAAAAGTACACATGAAATAATAGTAGCAATAAGTATTCCACGTGCATTTTGATTAAATTGAATGAAAAGTAAAAGAATAGAGAAAGGGGCTAAGCATAATTTAATTTTAAAATTATGAATTGTGCTAGTAAAATAAACTGTTAGTAAGAGGCCTATCCCTAACATTGAAGAGAAATGAAGGTAAGGTATATCAAGAGCTGGGATTCCCTGCTTCTCCAGAATCAGCCATTGATAAATACCTGTAGCTAAGACTCCAAAATAACCTACCAATAAACCGCCAATTGCCCAAGGCAAGCGTTTTTTATTTAAGAGAGCCAAATAAGGAATAAAAAATAGGAATGCAGAATATCTGCGCAAAGTTCTAAACCCCCTATTAGGGTCATCACTCCAGATTATTCCTAGTGCCATTACAGTACATAAGATGAGGATTCCCGCTACAAACGGTTCTTTCATAATCTCTCTGATTTTATTTAAATTAACATCAAAGAAACATGCTAAGAGTAACAGGTAGTGAGCAGCAATATAGATATAAAAACTGAATCCTTTGTGCCATAAGGCAATACCAAAGATTAGTAGTGCTAATTTTGCTAATACATCACGCCATGCGTAAGATTCATGCTGCGTAATGCTAAGATCTGCTGATTCTTCATGCATCTAATAACTCAGTAGTTTAAATTTTAGCGCGCACTAACTAGAATTTTGTTATTATACAATAATAAGTTTAATATGAATTATTAAACAAAAATATTTGTAAAATCAGGAAGGAATTTATCCTAGAAGGGCTCTTCATTACTATATAGTAAGCACTACACAATATTATTTAAGGGACTGATGATAGTTAGTTGCATTAGAGGTCTCATTGGAGATTGCGGTATCGGCATGAATTTAGAATTGTTGTAATCTAATTACCAGAATTTCCATGCCGTATTTTTTTACATTCTTTCATAATTTATTGATCTATCAAACCATGATCCTTCCCTTGGATTTTTGTGATTCTCAGAGTAAGTATATAAATGCCTTGAGGGGGTTGTATCTTTCGCTGTTTGGGGTAAGAATTTGTTAATACTATATAATTAACATCCTATGTATTCAGATACTTCCTCTTACAATATTTCTAAGAAATTTAGGTTGCTCATCATTCCCCCCAATATTCCCTGTTTAAAGTATTTCATTTACTCTGGAAATTATTATTAAGAGCTTTATTATTAAAATGGATATAGGTTAAATATGAATTCTCTTTGGAATGATCAGGAAGCGAAAAAATATGATGGGGATTTGGGTTTGCGTGTTTATAGTTCGCGTCTATTGGGCCAGAATAAATCATTAGTTTTACATGGTGGAGGCAATACATCGGTCAAAATTATTGAGAAGAATGCTTTTGGAGAAGATGAGGAACTACTTTATGTCAAGGGTAGTGGTTGGGATCTGGAGCAAATTGAAGAAGCTGGGTTTTCTCCAGTGAGGCTTGATCATCTCCAACAGCTTGCTAAATTATCATTTTTACCTGATACGCATATGGTAAACGAGATGGTAACGCATATGAAGCTAGCATCAGCCCCAACTCCATCAGTCGAAGCTATTCTGCATGCTATTTTACCTTATAAATATGTAGATCACACTCATGCTGATGCAGTGGTTACGATCACTAATACTCAAAAGGGAGAGGCGCGGATTCGAGAAGTTTATGGAGATCTTGTAGTTATTATTCCCTATGTGATGCCTGGCTTTGATCTGGCTCGTATTTGTGCAGAACGCTTTTTGGAATTAGCCGGGCCCAATACTATTGGCATGGTGTTAATGAACCATGGCATATTCTCTTTTGGTAAGACTGCAAAGGAATCTTATGAGCGTATGGTTTTTTTGGTAGATCTTGCCGAAGAATATCTGAAGTGTAATAGGGCATGGGTTGTTAATTGGGGACCTACTAAGTTAAAAAATAAAGATGTGTGTCTTGATTTGGCACAGTTACGTAGGAATATTTCAGATGTGGCTGGTTTCCCAGTTATTATGGCTAGGTATGCAGATGCACAGAGCCTAGCATTTATTAGTAGGGAAGATATTTCAGCAATTTCTCAACAGGGGCCAGCTACGCCAGATCATGTGATCCGTACTAAGCGCCTACCTATGCTCGGACGTGATGTGAATTCTTATGCACAGGCTTATAGAGATTATTTTGCGAAACAAGACCTCTTGGCAAATGAACGAAAGACTATTCTTGATGTTGCACCTAGAATTGTTTTGGATAAGCAATTTGGTATGTGTACTGTTGGAAAGACGGCGAAGGATACCGCTGTTATTGCTGAGATTTATACTCACACAATGGAAATTATTGCTCGAGCAACATTACTAGGAGGTTATCAGGCCTTGTCGGCAAAGGATATCTTTGATGTGGAGTACTGGGATCTTGAGCAGGCAAAACTACGTAAGGGTAAGAAACCAGCAATATTTATGGGTGAAGTGGCGCTGGTAACTGGTGCGGCTTCTGGTATAGGAAAAGCATGTGTCGAAGCGTTACTTTCCAGAGGCGCAGCAGTAGTAGGTGCTGATCTGAACCCAAGTATTAAAGCTTTATATAATCGCCCAGATTTCTATGGTATTCAGTGTGACTTGACTTCGGAGAAGGCAGTTAATCAACTCCTTAATCGCACGATAGATACCTTTGGCGGATTGGACATGCTTATTTTAAATGCTGGCATTTTCCCAGGAGGTTGTCGTATTGATAGTCTTGATATTGATGAGTGGCGCCGAGTCATGCAGATCAATTTAGATTCCAATTTGGTTTTGATGCGAGAATGCCATTCGTTTTTGAAACTTTCACCGAAGGGCGGAAGGGTAGTTGTGGTTGGATCTAAAAATGTTCCAGCACCTGGCCCTGGAGCAGCTGCATATTCAGCTTCAAAATCAGCACTTAATCAACTTGCTCGGGTAGCTGCATTGGAGTGGGGTATGGATAGTATTCGTATTAATTCTTTGCATCCCAACGCAGTTTTTGATACTGGACTATGGACGAAAGAGGTGCTTGAGTCACGAGCAGAGCATTATGGGTTAACGATAGAGGAATATAAAAAAAATAATTTGCTACAAACGGAAGTCACCAGTCATGATGTGGCTGAATTAGCAGTAGAGATGTGTGGTCCTTTGTTTTCTAAGACTACTGCAGCGCAAATCCCTATAGATGGAGGTAATGAGCGTGTTATTTGAATTACTAGTTATACCCTGTTTTCTACAGGGACGGTATGTATAGATTTATATCTTTTTGATTTTTTTAATTGTTTATAATATACAAGATTTGACCGGATTCGGTATCTAGAAGATGTAGTTTCGAGTACATACGTTATCAGATCAGATCGGTTAGGCTATCTATGATTAAATTTATAAGAATCATAGCCAATTTAGAGCCTTCAAGGCTTTTATCTATATGCAAATGATCAAAATATGGTAGTCAACCGGTGCTTTAATGTACTGTAGGGATTGAAGACTTCCAAATTTATGAAATTTAGTGTCATGATGCTTTTCTATCTAGTGCACATTACATGATGTTTAATAGCGAAAATTTTTATTTGATAAAAACCTGCTTTCAAGTTGGCGTGTCTTTCTACGGTATTAGTTCATTGTCAGATATCTTACTGTAAATGTTTAACTATAGCTTTTCATGAAGTAATGATTTGCCAATGGCATAATTTTTGTATTGGAGGAGTAGCTATAATGAAAAATGAAAATCAGACACCTGTAATTGGGATTATTGGCGGGAGTGGTATTTATGATATTAAAGGTCTGACTAATAAGCGTTGGGTTTCAATACGGTCTCCTTTTGGCGCGCCTTCAGATGATTTGTTATTTGGTGAATTAAACGGGCAGCAAATAGTTTTCTTACCTCGCCATGGTCGAGGACATCAGATTCCTCCAACTGATATCAATTTCCGAGCTAACATTGATGCTTTGAAGCGGGCAGGAGTAACTGATGTAATTTCAGTTAGTGCAGTAGGGTCATTACGTGAGCATCTACAGCCCGGGATGTTCGTTATTGTTGATCAGTTTATCGATAGAACATTTGCAAGAGAGAAAAGTTTTTTTGGTGTTGGATTGGTCGCACATATTTCCATGGCATATCCAGTTTGTTGTCGACTTGGTAATCATATTGAGATAGCAGCACGAGAAGTTGGGATTGAGGTGGTACGTGGTGGCACTTATCTAGTTATGGAGGGGCCACAATTCTCAAGTTTAGCTGAATCTGAGCTTTACCGGAGTTGGAATTGCGATGTGATAGGTATGACAAATATGCCCGAAGCTAAGTTAGCGAGGGAGGCTGAATTATGCTATGTGACAGTAGCTATGGTGACTGATTTTGATTGTTGGCACCCAAATTGCGATGCTGTAACTGTTGATGAGATTATCAAGGTTTTTTTAGCAAATGCTGATAAGGCACGTAGTATGATTAAGAAGGTACTTCCTTATCTACATAATGACAATAAATTTGCAACTTGCAGCTGCCGTAAAGCACTTGAACATGCTCTGATTACAGCACCTGATGCGCGAGATCCTGAAATGGTAAAGCGTCTAGATGTGGTTGCTGGGCGTTTGCTGAATACTTGCTAATTTATATTTATTAGGAGAAGGCTCATGACAATTAAATCATATATACGTACTATTCCCCATTATCCAAAGCAGGGAATAATGTACCGGGACATTACGACATTGCTAAAAGATCCAGTAGGATTTCATACTACTATTAATAAACTTGTTAATCGATATGCGGGAATTAAGGTTGATAGAGTAGCGGCGATAGAAGCGCGTGGATTTATAATTGGAGCGGCATTAGCTTTTCAATTAAATGTTGGTTTTGTTCCGATTCGCAAGAAGGGTAAGCTTCCAGCAGAAACAATTGGCCAAGACTACGAATTAGAATATGGTACTGATCGTATTGAGATGCATATGGATGCTTTTTCTAAGGGGGACCATGTACTGCTTGTAGATGATCTGATTGCTACTGGTGGGACAGCCGAGGCAGCATGTAAGCTTGTAGAAAATATAGGTGGAAAGATTATCGAATGTTGCTTTATAGTAGATCTTCCTACTCTTGGGGGAAGTGATCGATTACAAAAGAATGGAAGGAAGGTATTTGCAATGTGTGAATTTGAGGGTGACTGATTGACTCTTATTTGGAAAAATTTTAGGTTGATAATTGTAAGGATGGGGAAGTTCAAATGAGAATTGAGACCCTACGTTGGGCGAATGATAGGCTAGAGATGATAGACCAGCGTATTTTACCAGCTTCATTTAAATATCTTAGCTATGATTCTGCTGAATCAGTGGCAGAGGGAATATGTAGCATGGTGGTGCGTGGTGCACCCGCTATAGGTGTAGCGGCAGCTTATGGAGTGGCATTAGAGGCATTACGGTTGAGTGGAAATTTTAAAACTACTTCTTCTTCAGCGTTTCCTATTCAAGATAAGAGCAAGGCTGACAGTAGGTTTACAGCTGGGATGGAAACTGGCTTTACTATCTTAGCTCAAAGTCGTCCAACAGCAGTGAATCTTTTTTGGTCGTTAAAGCGGATGCGTAGGGTGTGGGAAGGTATTAAAGAACAAAAGAATATTATAGTGGCACAACGCTTACTTGCTGAGGCGCATGCAATTTTTGCTGAAGATATTCGAAATAATAAAGCTTTGGGTACGTTTGGGGCAGAGTTATTGTCGGATGGTGCTCGTGTATTAACGCATTGTAATGCAGGTGCTTTAGCAACTGCTGGGTGGGGAACAGCACTTGGGGTATTTCGTTCTGCTGTGGAAGCAGGGAAAAATATTTCAGTAATTGTTGATGAGACCCGTCCTTTTCTGCAAGGAGCTCGTCTAACTGCATGGGAAATGCTGCAAGAAGAAATTCCAGTTGCGCTTATTACTGATAACATGGCAGGTTTTATGATGTCACGAGGTGAAGTAGATGCGGTAGTAGTAGGTACAGATAGAGTAGCAGCTAACGGTGATGTAGTTAATAAGATTGGTACATATATGGTGGCAGTATTAGCTTATCGCCACAAAATACCGTTTTATGTGGCTTGCCCGCTTTCAACTATTGATATGGAAATAGCAAGCGGTAAAGATATTCCCATAGAAGAGAGGCCTGTTGATGAAGTAAAGGGTTTCCGGGAGTATCACTGGGCAGCAGAGGGAGTTAATATACGTAATCCTTCTTTTGATGTTACTCCTGTAGAATTGGTGACAGCACTGATCACTGAGAAAGGTGTGGTGAAGCAGCCAAATCAAGAAAAATTATGTGCGTTGCTAGTGGCATAATAGATTCAGAATTGCCATATAGAAATACCTGAATTTTGGGCGCATATTTTGTAAATTCTTAATTATAGATTTTCTCGATTAAGCATTATGGGTTTATTGGTAGCATATGGATAGTTCAAACTATCATTGCTTTGGAAGTTTCCATATTTTCCATTTGGGTTGTTGATGCTATCTTTTGAATATTTTGATCCGTAGCGTCCATTTGGATTACTAATTGAATCTGGATCATTTTGATTAGAAGTTATTTTACCGAGGTAATACCCTGTTCTTTTATCTACGAGTATTGGCGGTTCTGCGCTAGTTGATGATGCTACAAAAATAAAAACAAATGCCGCAATATTTTTCATGCCAAATCTCCCTAATTTGGAATAAACAATATCTATAATCATAAGGCAACTATATTAATAGTCAATGTTCAATACTATTTTATATAAGAATCATTTTAAATGTAAATGATTCTCATATAAAATTTGCCATTTAATCTTATCAAATTAACTTAAATAATTTCTATTTATTCTTTATATATTTATAGTTATACTACGAAGCCATTTAATACATCTTTTACGATAATAAGTCTCATTTAAAACTGATTAATTATTAATCTATAAATTAATTAATAAGCTTCATCTAATGGTACCTCTGATAGCTAGATTTTACTCAATTATTTTCTTATTAGTTTGCTTTATATTAGCTCTTTTTTCAGTTCATATTCAGGCAGGTGGTATACCAACTCTTGATCCGGTAAAGGTAACTGCAAAATCAGATAATCTTATTGGTACTGCCACAAGCTCAAGTGAAGGGGCTGTTACAAAGATGCAACTTAATACTAGGCCAATATTGCGTCCTGGTGAAATACTTGAATTTATTCCTGGTTTGATTGTTACACAACACTCTTCAAATGGTAAGGCAAATCAATTCTTTCTTCGTGGATTTAATCTAGATCATGGCACTGATTTTCTGACTACAGTTGGAGGTATGCAAGTTAATCAGCGCAGCCATGCTCATGGGCAGGGATATACAGATTTAAATTTTCTTATACCAGAATTATTGGGGAATATACATTATAAAAAAGGTCCATATTCAGCAAAAGAAGGAGATTTTTCTTCGGCAGGTGCAGCATATTTGGATTATGTTCGTGTGTTACCAAAAGCCATAGCTGAATATACTATAGGAAGATTTAATTACCACAGTCTGCTTTTCGCAGGTTCAAAGAAAGTTAGTAATGGTAATCTCTTATTTGGCTTGAAGTTAAAAAAATATGACGGCCCATGGGATGTAAAGCAAAATTTTCATAATTTTAGCCTTATTACTAGATATAGTAAGGGTGAGCGTGACAATGGTTTTGAAATTACTGCTATGGCTTATAAAGCTTATGCTAATGCTACAAACCATGTTGCTAAACGTGCTATAGAGAGTGGGGTTATTGGACGTTTTGGTTCATTAAGTCCTAGCGATAGTATAAGTACATCACGTTATAGCTTATCAAGTCAGTGGGCGCGTAAAAGTGAATCAAGAATAACTCATATAAATGCCTACTATGTTCGTTCAGAATTCGCATTAAACTCCAATTTTACTAATTTCCTTGATTTTCCTACTGCAGGTGACCAAATTCAACAGAAAGAAGACAGGAATACTTTTGGCTTTAATAGTGAGAGTTCTTGGTTTGGAAGCTTTAATAGCCGTAAAATGGAAAATACAGTTGGCTTTCAAATGCGTTACGATAATATAAATCCAATAAGTCTTTCGCGGGCTCAGGGAGGTGTTCCTATTGACAAGGTTGATTCTAAAGGAGACTTTTATTCAAGTACTATACGAAGGGATATATTAAATGAATACAATATATCATTTTATGCTGAGAATCGTATGCAGTGGTCTCCTTGGCTACGTTCTGTTATTGGAGTGCGTAATGATTTTTACCATTTTGAAGTAAATAGTAATCTTGAAGAAAATTCAGGAAAAAGAAGCGATAATATGGTGAGTCCGAAAATTTCATTTATTTTCGGGCCATGGGCTAAAACTGAGTTTTATTTAAATGGGGGGGGAGGTTTTCATAGTAATGATGCTCGAGGGATAACCCAGCGGGTTGACCCTAGTAACGCAAATGTTGTAACGCAGCGTGTGACACCATTAGTGAGAACTTGGGGGTATGAAGTTGGTTTCCGTACGGGCATTATTCCGAGTTTACAAACAACAGTATCCCTTTGGCAATTACATGTTGATTCTGAGCTATTATTTGTTGGCGATGCTGGTGGTACGATACCAAGTCAACCAAGTTTGAGGAGAGGTATTGAGTTTACTAATTATTGGCGGCCAGTTAATTGGATTATTGTCGATGCTGATCTTTCTTTATCGCGTGCTAGATTTAGGGGAAATAGTTCTATTGGTAATTATATCCCAGGCACTATGAGCCGCGTTGCATCAGTTGGTGTTTCTTTCGATCGTAATAATTGGTTTGGTGGTATTCGTTTACGTCATTTTGGCCCTAGGCCACTAGTGAAAAATAATTCTCAGAAAGGATCTAGTTCTACACTAGTAAATTTGCGGGCTGGTTACCGTTTTGTAAAATATTTAAAGGTTTCATTAGATATATTTAATCTGATTGGTAGTAAACCTAACGATATTTCATACTTCTATCAGTCTAAATTAAGTGGTGAGGAGGAACCTGTTGCAGATAAACATATTCACCCAGTTGAGCCACGTAGTTTTCGTTTTACAATACAAGCAAGTTTCTAACTACTTAAATAATATGAGACTAGTCTAGAATATGAGATTAGTTGGAATAATATCTTAGAGTTATGGGTATCAATATATGAGTATCTATGGTTAATTAGTAGTTTAATTCTTTATAGAATATTGGGGGAGTAAAGGAATATGTGGCAATTTCTACAGTGGATGTTATTAATCCATCTACTCGTGTTTGCTTTGCCTTATCAGGCAGCAGCTGATAAGTTGTCTGATGCAAAATTACTAGATGCTAAGCGGGCCTACTTTACGGGGAATTTTGAGAAAACAGAAAAAATAATCCGCCATATGGTAGAGCAGGAGAATGCGGTTGCACAAAATATTCTTGGTGTAATGTACTTTAATGGTCAGGGTGTTAAACAAGATTTTCAGGAAGCGGCAAGACTATATCTTTTATCTGCAACACAAGGGAATGAAATTGCACAAAATAATCTTGGCCTATTATATGAAGATGGTAAGGGTGTTACTCAGAACTATCAAGAAGCAGCAAAATGGTACAAACTAGCTGCAGATCAGGGACATGCATTTGCACAAAATAACCTTGGTTTGTTGTATAGGTACGGTAATGGTGTAGATAAAGATTATCAGGAAGCAGTAAAATGGTATAAATTGGCATCAGAGCAGGGTAATGCCAATGCTCAGTATAATCTTGGGTTGCAGTACAGTAAAGGGCAAGGAGTAAGCCAAGACTTTTCAGAAGCTGCTAAATGGTACCGTTTATCTGCAGAACAAGGAAATATTTTTGCGCAAAATAATTTGGGTCTATTAAATGCTAATGGTCAAGGTGTAGTTCAGAATTATCATGAGGCCGTTAGATGGTATCGTTTAGCCGCAGAACAAGGTTATGCTCTTGCACAAAATAATTTGAGCATCATGTATTGGCGCGGAAAAGGTGTAACTCAAAATTATGAAGTAGCTGCAAAATGGGTTAAGTTAGCTGCTAGGCAGGGAAATCCAGACGCACAGTATAACCTTGGCGTATTGTATCGGTTAGGACAAGGTGTAATTCAGGACTATCAGGAAACTGCACGTTTATATCGTCTTGCTGCAGAGCAAGGTAAGGTAATTGCACAAAATAATCTTGGCTTATTATATGAGGATGGAGTAGGCGTTACCCAAGACTATGAGGAGGCGGCAAAATGGTATACATTAGCTGCAGAACAGGGTTATGCATTTTCACAAAATAATCTTGGTTTATTATATAGGCGTGGTAATGGTGTAGAGAAAAATTATAAAGAGGCGGAAAGGTTATATCGATTAGCTGCGGAGCAGCATAATGCAAATGCTGAGTATAATCTTGGGTTACTTTATAGGCATGGACAGGGTGTAAATCAAGATTTTTCAGTCGCTGCTAAATGGTATACATTAGCTGCAGAACAAGGTTATGCTCTTGCGCAGAATAATCTTGGCTTGCTTTATGCTAATGGTCAGGGTGTTAAACAAGATTTTCAAGAAGCTGCAAAATGGCATCAAATGGCTGCTAAGCAAGGAAATTCACTTGCTCAATATAATCTTGGTTTAATGTTCTTTGATGGCAAAGGGGTGTCACAAAGTTATGAAGAAGCTGCACGATTATATAGACTTGCTGCAGAACAAGGTCTTGTATCTGCACAATATGCTTTAGGTTGGATGTATGCAAATGGTAAGGGAGTAGCGCAAGATAATATTCAAGCATATATGCGATTTAATTTGGCATCAAACAAGGGTAATAATAATGCGGAGAAATGGAGATTATCACTATCAAAAAAAATGACTCTAGAGCAGATCAAAAAATCCAAAATTATGGCAAGAGAGTGTGAGGAGCGTAATTATAAGGAATGTAATTAGAGTGTATTAAATATTATCTATTATAGCTCAAGATAATAAAAATGATTTTAAAAAAATGTTATTTATGAGATAGGTATATAGAACTACGTACTAAAATAAATTTCAACTTAAAAATTAATCGTTGCCTTTATACCTAAATTCAGCTGCCATTGCATGCGCTTGTAAACCTTCTTCATTAGCAAGTATAGATGCAATTTTTCCTAGCTCAGCTGCACCTTCTTTTGATACTTTAATGATATTACTACGTTTTTGGAAGTCATAAACTCCCAATGAAGATGAGAAACGCGCAGTTCTTGATGTGGGTAGTACATGGTTGGGGCCAGCACAATAATCACCAAGGGCCTCTGATGTATATCGACCAAGAAAGATAGATCCAGCGTGTTTTATTTTATTAACCCATTTTTCTGGTTGATTAACTGATAACTCTAAGTGTTCGGGTGCAATATGATTCGCAATATTACAAGCTTCATTTAGGTTCCGTACTTGAATTAAAGCACCACGATTCATAAGAGAGGCATGTATTATATTTTTACGTGGCATCTTATCTAAGTAGAAAGTTATTCTTTCTTCAATTAATTTGATAAATTCAATATCAGGAGATATTAGTATTGCTTGTGCTAGTTCATCATGCTCTGCTTGTGAAAACAGATCCATTGTTATCCAATCAGGGTTTGTCATTCCATCACATATTATTAAGATTTCTGATGGACCAGCTACCATATCTATACCTACTACACCAAAAACCTGCCGTTTAGCAGCAGCCACGTAAGCATTACCTGGCCCAACTAATTTATCTACTTGTGGAATTGTATTGGTTCCATAAGCAAGTGCTCCAACTGCTTGTGCACCACCAATAGTAAATACACGATCTACTCCACAAATTATTGCAGCAGCAAGGACTAAATTATTTCTCTTATTTTTTGGTGTTGGGACAGTCATGATTAATTCATTAACTCCTGCAACCTTTGCTGGTATTGCGTTCATTATTACGGAAGACGGGTAAGATGCCTTTCCACCAGGAACATATAATCCTATACGATCCATAGGAGTTATTTTTTGACCAAGCACTGTACCGTTAGATTCGGTATAGCTCCATGATTCAGATAGTTGTTTAGTATGGAAATCTCGAACTCTGTTTGCTGCTTGCTCAAGAGCTTTTCTTTGTATGGTAGGTAGGCTATTTAGAGCACTTATAAGCTGTTCTTTAGGTATTTCTAGATTAGAAACTGAAGTTTTACGAAGATCATCAAATTGGCATGTATATTCAAGTACAGCTTTATCACCTCGTTCTTTTATATCTTCTAAAATTTGAGAGACTGTTTTGTTTATTTCTGTATTTTTTTTATTTTTAAAGGAAGTAATTTCTTCTAATGTTTTAGTGAATTCTATATCTGATGAAGAAATTCTCTTAATTTTTCTCATATGAGTACTCCATTATGCTAAATTTATTACTGAAATAGCATATCACCTTTCTTAACATTTTTAGAAAATGCCATCAGAATAGGTTCTATTGTTTCTCTTTTTACTTTTAATGCTGCTTGGTTAATTATGAGCCTTGATGAAATAGGCACAATCTCCTCTACTGCTTTTAGGTCATTTGCCTTTAGTGTGTCACCGCTAGAAACTAAATCTACAATTGCATCTGCTAACCCTACTAATGGAGCAAGTTCCATAGATCCATACAGTTTAATAAGATCAACATGCATACTTTTTTCAGCAAAATGTTCTTGAGCTGTATGTAAATATTTTGTTGCAACCTTTAATCTTGCTCCTTGGCGTATTGCTGCTTCATAATCAAAATTATTTTTTACAGCAACCATCATACGGCAGCAAGCTATATTTAAATCTAAAATCTGGTAAAGTCCTGCCCCATCATGTTCAAGTAGTACATCTTTTCCAGCTATGCCAATATCTGCTGCTCCATATTGCACATAAGTTGGCACATCAGAAGCTCGTACAATAATCAGTGAAATATTAGGATGATTTGTCCTCAGTATAAGTTTCCGAGACTTTCCAGGATTATCAAGCGATTTAATACCCGCTGCTTGCAAGAGTGGTTCTGTTTCATCAAAAATACGGCCCTTCGAAAGGGCAATAGTGATACGTGTCATAATAAATCCTATTAGATATTGGTATTTACTATAAAGATCATACTATTTTAGTAGTAAATAGCTTTAATTTGTGCGTTTGATTTTTACTCCTAGGGATAATAATTTTTCTTCGATTCTCTCATAGCCACGATCAAGATGGTAAATACGATCAATAGTGGTTTTACCTTGTGCAATTAAGCCAGCTAGAACCAAGCATGCAGAAGCACGTAGGTCAGTAGCCATTACATTTGTACCTTCAAGCTTAGTAACTCCACGTACTATAGCTGTATTACCTTTAACTTCAATATTGGCGCCCATTCTTTTCAGTTCTAATACATGCATAAATCTATTCTCAAATATAGTTTCAGTAATTCTTGATATTCCTTCTGCAACACTATTTAACACCATAAATTGAGCTTGCATGTCTGTGGGGAAATTGGGGTAAGGTGCGGTACATATATGTACAGATTGTAATTTTTTATTCATTTTTAAATTGACCCAATCTTCTCCCAGTCTAATTTGTGCACCTGATTCTATTAATTTATTAATTACTGAATTAAGCATATTTGGTCGTGTATTTTTAAGATGAATATCACCACCACTAGCAGCAGCAGCTACGAGAAAAGTACCAGTCTCAATCCGATCTGCTATAACCTTATGGGTAGCTCCATGTAATAATTTTACCCCTTTGATAGTAATAACGTCACTTCCTGCACCATTAATTTTTGCTCCCATTGACGTTAGGCAGTCAGCAAGATCAACAATTTCTGGCTCGCGTGCTGCATTTTCTAATACTGTTACTCCATCAGCTAAAGTGGCTGCCATCATTAGATTTTCAGTTCCAGTAACGGTTACACTGTCCATTATTATATGAGCACCAATAAGATGGTTTGCTTTTGCATTAATGTAACCATGCTCAATATTAATTTCGGCACCCATTGCTTGTAATCCTTTAATATGCTGATCAATTGGACGCAGGCCAATTGCACATCCACCAGGTAGTGATACTTTAGCTTCACCTACTCTTGCTAGCATTGGGCCTAATACCAGAATAGCTGCACGCATTGTTTTTACCATTTCATATGGTGCAATTAGATTAGAAATATTAGATGTAGTCAATGAGATTTCAGAATCATTACCTATCGAAATGTTTGTGCCAATCTTTTTAAGTAAATTTAGCATTGTAATTACATCATTTAGATGTGGAACATTCTGAATTTTAAGTGACTCACATGTTAGGAGAGATGTGCATAGGATGGGTAGCGATGCATTTTTTGCTCCTGAGATCTCTATTTCCCCAGAAAGTGGAGTGCCACCATGGATAATTAATTTTTGCATATGATATAGTTTTTTATTTGTATATTTATTAAGTTTATTTCAAATATATATGTAATGAGAATAATGCTGATATCAATTTTATTTGTTGAAATCTATCACGGTTACCTTCATCATGTTGCAGATAGTAGTCATATAAAATTATATTCTTAGGATTCTGCTTTATATATAGTACAGTGGCATGCAGGTATCCGTACACCTTAGGAGACAAAATGGAGAAAAAAGTTATTCAAACAGATGATGCACCTCAGGCTATAGGAACATACTCTCAGGCAATTCGTGTTAGTGCAGGAGACACCATTTATATATCTGGTCAGATTGGAATAGATCCAAGTACCATGCAGATGGTAAATGGAATTGAGTCTCAAATCCAGCAGGTGTTTTTAAATTTAAAATCTGTAGTAATAGCTAGTGGTGGCACCTTTAGTGATATTGTTAAGTTAAATATCTTTCTGACTGATTTAGATGATTTTTCTATGGTAAATAAGATTATGGCAAGTTACTTTGCTCAGCCATATCCAGCGCGTGCAGCAATTGGTGTAGTAGCACTTCCAAGAGGTGCATTAGTTGAAATGGATGCGATAATGGTTTTGTAGTGTGAGTGAGGGAGAAAGAAATAATTCTGATATTCTTGATTACTTTACAAGTAAATCTATCCAGAAGAAATTTGCTAAGCTTGGAGTAATTGATGAGATTAGTTTAATTTTACACTTTCCTCTTCGTTACGAAAATGAAACTTATTTGTGTGAGATTAACAAGATTCCCGAAGGAGGTACCGTACAAATAGAGGGTGTCGTTATATCTAATAAGGTTATGTATCGACCTAGACGTCAGTTAGTTCTTCAAGTGGAAGATGGTAGTGGTATCATTGTTATACGGTTTTTGAATTTTTATCCTAGCCAGATAAAAGCATATTCAGTAGGTGTTAGAATACGCTTATTGGGTGAGCCTCGTCCAGGTTTTTTTGGTACTGAAATGGTCCATCCAAAATGTCATGTTGTGCATGAGAATACACCGCTACCTGACTCCTTAACACCAGTTTATCCAACTACAGCTGGTCTTTCTCAGAAGACGATCCGTAAATTAATTAGAGAAATTTTAACTGACAAAGCTAAGGTTGATAATCTTTCAGAAACTATACCAAGCAAGATCTTAAAGGATTATCGATTAAATGGGTTTGGTAAAAGTGTTATGTTATTACATCAGCCAACACCAAATGTACAGGCTAATTTATTAGAAGATCGTACTCATCCAGCTTGGTCTAGGATTAAATTTGATGAATTACTAGCTCAGCAATTATCTATGCGTTTACATTATCAGCAACGACATAAGCATAAAGCTTATCCTATGGCAGATAATAAAATATTAACAAAAACTCTATTGCACTCACTTCCTTTTAGCCTAACTTGTGCCCAAAAAGATGTTTTTTCAGAAATAAGCCAGGATCTTTCAGAATCGTATCCAATGCAGCGTTTGTTACATGGAGATGTAGGTAGTGGTAAGACCGTGATAGCTGCATTAGCAGCATTACAGGCTATCGAGAATGGCTATCAGGTAGCTATCATGGCGCCTACTGAAATATTAGCTGAGCAGCATTACCGTAAACTTTCTAGTTGGTTTAATTTTATGCCTGGGTTTGATAAAAATTCAATAGCTTGGTTATCAGGCAGCCAAAAAAAAATGCAGCGTAAGGATACCTTATCTACTATTTCTACAGGTACTGCTATGCTTGTAATTGGTACGCATGCTCTATTTCAGGATCAAGTAAAATTTAAAAAATTAGGGCTTGCTATTATTGATGAACAACATCGTTTTGGTGTTCACCAGAGATTAGCGTTACGTATGAAATGTACTACACAAGGTATGATGCCTCATCAACTGATGATGAGTGCAACACCTATCCCACGAACATTATCGATGAGTTATTATGCAGATCTTGATGTTTCAATTTTGAACGAAATGCCTCCGGGTAGAACTCCTGTTATCACTAAATTATTTAATGACACTCGCCGTGAGGAAGTGATTAAACGTATTAAAGAAGAGTGTTATTCTGGGAAGCAAGTATATTGGGTATGTCCTCTTATAGATGAGTCAGAAATTTTACAATTAAATACCGTTTTAGATACATATGAGAAATTAAGAATGATTTTCTCTGATCTGAAAATTGGGTTATTGCATGGAAAAATGCTGTCGTATGAAAAAAATGAAGTTATGGAAATTTTTAAAAAAGGAGATATTCAGTTATTAGTTGCAACGACAGTAATTGAAGTAGGTGTTGATGTACCTAATGCCTCATTGATGGTAATTGAGAATTCTGAAAGAATGGGATTATCACAACTTCATCAGTTACGGGGCCGGGTAGGGCGTGGTAAAGATGCAAGTGTATGTATATTACTTTATAAAGATCCGTTATCTGAAATAGCACGAAAAAGGTTGCAGGTAATATTTGAGAATAATGATGGGTTTGAGATTGCCCGGCAAGATTTATTATTACGTGGACCAGGCGAGTTGCTTGGTGTGCGTCAGAGCGGTGTTCCTATGTTACGTTTTGCAGATCCTGAGCAAGATGAAAATTTACTTAAATATGCTCATGATGCTGCCAAAGAAATGTTACAGGATTATCCAAAATTAGCTCATAATCACCTTCAGCGATGGCTTGGAAATAAAAGTAATTATCTTAAAGCATGAAATACAACTGTATAAGATAATCGGGTAAAAATATTTATTATTCTAGTTTTGATTATTTTGGTGTAATACTCTCTATTTATTCGGTATTAAGAATGCTGAGGTGTATAATCTAAGCCTTGGTATTTCCAACATTTAGTAATGATTTATAAACTTTTTCGTTGTTTCTTTAGCAAAAATTATTCTGTTTCTTCAGAATTAATTATTCCTAAATTACAAATTATTTCAAAAAAAGAACATGGTATAGACAGAAAAAATATAAATCCTTGTGCAATAAAAGTGACACTAGCTTTACAAGAAGCAGGATATTCTGCTTTTATCGTAGGAGGTGCAATACGTGACTTGCTTTTGGAATTTAAACCAAAGGATTTTGATGTAGCAACTAATGCTAAACCTGAAGAAATTAAGGCTCTTTTTCGTCGTTCACGTGTTATTGGGCGTCGTTTTCGTTTGGTACATGTCATGTGTGGATCAGATATTGTTGAGGTATCTACATTCCGTGGTGCATCACTCATTAATAAGAATGGCCAGTCTAAGATACATAAGCATATTGATGAGCATGGTAGGATTTTAAGAGATAACTTTTATGGTAGCCAAGAAGAAGATGTGATGCGTCGTGATTTTACTGTTAATGCATTATTTTATGATCCACATAAAGAAGAAATTTGGGATTATTTATGTGGGTACGGTGATATTAAGGCCAAGAAATTACGTATCATTGGTGTACCAGTTAAGCGCTATCGTGAAGATCCAATACGTATATTACGAGCTGTGCGATTTGCAATTAAGCTTGATATGTGTATAGATGCTGCTACTGCTAAGCCCTTAGGAGATCTTGCTCCTTTATTACAGAATGTGCCTTCATCAAGATTATTTGATGAGGTTTTGAAGATATTATTAAGTGGTCATGCTAAAGATTGTGTGACAGATTTACGTGCACGTGGGTTATATCATGGTTTATTGCCAGTATTAGGCATAGAATCTTCAGAATCGGTAAATGTATGTTTTATTTCACTTGTATTAGAGAATACTGATAAGCGTATACAACAAGGGAAATCTGTATCACCTAGTTTTCTATTTGCCGCATTATTATGGCATGGGGTTTTATTAAAATGGAATCATTATATAGCTGTGGGTAAGAAAACTATTCCTGCTATATATTTGGCAATAAAAGATATCACTGAACAGCAAGAGAAGAGGCTTGTAATTCCGCGTAGATATGATGCTGTTATGAAAGAGATATGGTCAATGCAACCACGTTTTCTTGGAAGAAGAGGGCGAAGGCCATTTCGTTTGCTAGAAAATCCACGCTTTAGGGCAGCTTATGATTTTATGTTATTACGCTGTGAAAGTGGAGAGATAGATATGGAAATAGGGAACTGGTGGAGAATATTTCAAGATGCTAAACCCTTAGATCAGGAAAATATGCTATTTGGAAATAAGAAACTAAGAAGTAGAAAAAATAGGCGTCGATATAATCATAATCTATCTAAAAATATATAAAATATAGTTTCAGGTAGATTCTACAGAATAATTTAGTATTAGGAGCTGAATTGAGTCAGATTTCACGGGCTTTAATTGCTATAGGAAGCAATTTAGAGAATCCAGTTGCTCAGGTATGTAGAGCATTTGATGAACTTGGGAGGCTTCCTGATACCTATTTATCAGCTCGTTCATCGCTTTATAGGAGTGAACCAATTGGTAAAAATGATCAGCCTGATTTTATTAATGCGGTAGTACAAATTGAAACTGCCCTTTCTCCATACAATTTACTTGAGGCATTATTAGAAATTGAGAAAGATCATGGTCGTATGAGGGACTTGCCTAATGATCCGAGAACACTAGATTTAGACATATTAATGTATGATGAACTTCAATGTAATGAAAATGGTTTGATTTTACCTCACCCAAGAATGCATAAACGTGCTTTTGTGTTGAAACCGCTTATGGAAATTTCTAGAAATTATATTATTCATGGTCATGGGACTGTTGCTGAATTATTATTAGCTTGTACTAATCAAAGGGTTGAGAGAGAGGATAATTGGTAAAGTTAGAGAAATATCACTATATCGTAGTTGAAGGTCCTATAGGTGTGGGAAAAACTAGTCTAGCACAGCGTATATCAGATCATTTGGATAGTAGATTATTACTTGAAGAACCAAAAGCGAACCCATTTTTAGATAAGTTTTATAGTGATATATCAAGATATGCTTTGCCAACTCAATTGTTTTTTCTTTTTCAGCGTAATGAGCAAGTAGAGAGTTTAGTAAACATAGATATGTTTTCTCAAGTAGTAGTAAGTGATTTCTTACTTGATAAAGATCAATTATTTGCTAAGCTTACATTAAATGATGCTGAATATAATCTATATCAGAATATCTATAGTCATTTGCAGCCCAGTAGGCTTATTCCTGATTTAGTGATTTATTTACAAGCTTCACCTAGTACACTGATTAATAGGGTAAAGCAACGTGATAATGTTTTTGAGAGAAAGATATCAGAAGATTACTTGTGGCGTTTATCTGAGGCCTATACAAGATTTTTTTATCAATACGAGGGTGCACCAGTTATGATTGTAAATAGTGAAAATTTAAATTTTGTTGAGAGCCAGTCAGATTTTGATCTATTACTTCGACGGCTAGAGCAGATGCGTGGGCCGCGTGAATATTTCAATTTGGGACAATAGTAGTATGCGTATAACACAAAAAACATTACAGAGAATGTGTAATGCCGGAGAAAAAATTGCTGCCCTAACATGTTATGACGCAAGTTTTGCTTCTTTATTAGAAAATTCAGGTGTTGAAATTTTATTGGTTGGTGATTCTTTAGGCAATGTATTGCAAGGAGAACGAACAACATTGTCAGTCACGATAGATGATATGATTTATCATACTAAATGTGTAGCACAAGGATCAACAAAGGCATTTATTATGGCTGATATGCCTTTTGGTACATCTCAGGTATCACCGCAGAAGACGTTTGAAAATGCAGTTGAGCTTATATCTGCAGGCGCCAATATGGTGAAAATAGAAGGTGGGAGTGTAATGGCTGATACGGTCAGATTCTTATCCCAGCGTGGCATACCAGTATGTTCTCATATTGGTTTAATGCCACAATCATTAAATATTCTAGGGGGTTATAAAGTTCAAGGTAAATCTATTAGTCATGCGAATCAATTATTTGAGGATGCAGTTCTTATGGAAGAAGCTGGGGCAGGTATGCTTTTGATGGAAGCTATACCAGCTTCCCTATCAAAAAGAATCACGAAAAAATTAATTATACCCACAATAGGTATTGGTGCTGGAGTAGATTGTGATGCGCAGGTATTGGTATTGTATGACATGCTCGGAATTTATTCTGGAAAAAAATCGAGATTTATCAAAAATTATATGAGTGGAGCAAGTAGTATTAATCAGGCAGTGGAGAATTATGTTAAAGAAGTTAAATCTAAGAATTTTCCTAAATTAGAACATGGATTTTAGTATATAAACTTAGTGTGGAAATAATTACTGATATACCCTCTTTACGTTTACGGCTAAAGTCTGAACATTATGTTGTATTTGTTCCGACTATGGGCAATTTACATGAAGGTCATTTATCCCTAATAAGGATTGCAAAGCAGAAATCTGGTTGTTTAGTAGCAAGTATTTTTGTTAATCGTTTGCAATTTGGGAAAAATGAAGACTTTGATAAGTATCCCCGTACTTTAGTAGAAGATTTGCAGTTATTAGAGAACGATGGGGTTGATGTCGTGTTTGTACCAAAAGAGAGAGAAATTTACCCAGCGCCTCAGGAGTTTATTATTGAGCCTCTACCATTAGCAAATATTTTAGAGGGGGAGTTTAGGCCAGGGTTCTTTCGTGGAGTAGCAACATTAGTTTTAAAGTTACTTAATATTGTACAGCCACAATTAGTTATTTTTGGGAAGAAAGATTATCAGCAGTTATGTATTATGCGTGCAATGGTTCATCAATTAAATTTATCTATTGAAATTGGTGAGGCCGATACTGTCCGTGCACCAGATGGATTAGCACTTAGCTCCCGTAACCGTTTCTTAAATAGAGAAGAGCGTATTGAGGCAGTATATTTATTTAAAATTCTATCTAAAATACAGAAAGAGATAGAGGCTGGGCAAAAGGATTTTAAGAAATTGCAAGTTATTGCAAAAAATACGCTTAGGAGTCGTGGTTGGGATTTTGATTATATAGCTCTAAGGAAGGTACATACACTTGAAATAGCACAAATAAATGATAAGAATTTGATAGTACTTGGAGCAGCTAAGCTAGGATCAACTAGATTAATAGATAATTTGGAAATAATTGTGAAAAATTAAAAGGCCCACCTTTTAATAGGTGGGCCTTTTGTGGTACTTAAAGACCAGAACCGTTATGGTTTGATCCGGTTGTTTAGAATGATCTT
>CEUQ01016115.1_pt1 | contig 58239 bp, 52 predicted proteins | sample 361491 | NCBI WGS metagenome assembly CEUQ01 (sample SAMEA2622796, study PRJEB7988) | marine metagenome | biome: marine biome (ENVO:00000447); feature: marine epipelagic mixed layer (ENVO:xxxxxxxxx); material: "saline water (ENVO:00002010), including plankton (ENVO:xxxxxxxx)" | depth 120 m | reverse complement strand
GGGTTATATATATGTTATATAAATTATATTTTTGTTTATATTTATTATCTACTTTGATTGCTGCTGATGTTTCAGAAAATAAAGAAACTATACCTAATATAAAGTTAAAAGATATAAACAAAAAAAAGATTCAACTTTTAGATTTGACTAAAGATTATTATGTGTTATTTAATTTTTGGAATATGGCATGTGAACCATGCAAAAAAGAAATGAAGTTTTTAAATCAATTTCATGAAAAATATTATGATTATGGTTTTAAGGTGATTAGTATTAATATGGATAGTCCTAGAAGTATGTCTAAAGTCAAGAAATATGTAAAATCATCAAAATATTCTTTTCAAGTACTACAAGATCCCAGAATGGACCTTTTTAAGAAAATGGGTGGATCTATAATGCCATTTGTAGTTATTGTAGATAACCAAGGAAATATTATTAATAAACATATTGGTTATAATTTAGGTGACGAAAAATCTTTAGAAGAAGAAATCAAGATTTTAATTTCCTTTAAGCAGGATACTATCAAAGATGTTCAATAGATTGTGGATACTTTTTTGTTTCTGTATTTATTTTTCTCAAACGAATATTAATTTTAATTATCAATCACAATACGGGAACGGTTCGAATGTTGATGATTTTACCCAAACTACCTCTCCTTATTATTATTTTGAAAATCTTCTAGATATTAACTTTAATTATAATAGTATTTATTTTCATACACAGCTTGAGTACAGTAATTCACCTATTTATGGAAAGGATATAATTCATCCAAAACAAGTTCCTACCACTTATTTTATTGAGTATTCTAATTCTGATTTAATGTTAAAATGGGGGCATATACAAACATTGTATGGGTACGGTTTAAATATTAATATGTTTCATGACCAAACAATTGACTTTAATAATAGGATTAGAGGTGTTGAGTTTAAATATTCACCAAGTGATTATTTAGATTTATTTTTTGTTTCTGGTGAGGGAAATTTTGGTACAAAATCAAAAGGTGATTTAAGGGTAAATGATTTATTTTTTAAAAATAATATTAAAACTTATGGGGCTCAGTTTTATACAAATTTAGGGGATATGTCAATCTCTATGGCAGATAAAGTTACATACTATGATGGAGGGATTTATAGTAATCTGATAAATTCAGACTCTAGACTATCTGTTGATTTGCAAGATTATTTGTTTAGTGATTTTGATATTTGGAATCTAGATAGTCGTGTAGAATTGAATGGAATTAATTTTAGTTATAGTAAAACTTTAGGTGATTTTGATATATATATTGAAAATCAATCAAATAATTATAATAAAATATTAAGAAAAGATGAAGACATTAATGGATATTTAAATTATTTTTCATTATCTGGTGACATATCGGATATAAGTATTTTATATGAACATAAAGATTATAAAATGCTTTATTATATGCCCATATATTCAAGCCCTCCGCTTGTTTATGGAGAAACGACATCAGTCCTGATGTCAAGAATTCAACATAATGTTGATTTTTCAGATGAAATTGGACATCAATTTGAAGCTCGTTTTAACTTGTTAGATCTTGATTTTTTAATGAATTTATCATTTGGAATGAAGCATCAAGGAGTTAGAAATTGGAACGATTTTGAAATGGATGATGATTTTAATATTACTTATGGTACTTATAGTAAGCCGCCAACTTCACAGGCTTTAACTGATATGGATTTTTTAGATGAAGATTTCAGAGCTCACAAACCATTTAGAGATTTTTATATAGAAGCAAGTGGTTGGAGGGATAGTGATAAATTTTCTTATAATTTTATTACTCCAACCCTTAGATATTATAAAATAGGTTATGGTTCACAATATAGTTATGATGATGCAAGCGGAAAAAATTATGAATCTTATACAATACCAACACAATTTGTTTTTGAATTTAATAATCAGAATTCAATTACTGTTTATTATGAATACCAGAAAACAAATAATTTACAAACAGCATTTTCTTTCGAAGATGATGGAACAATAATTCCAGACTATGAATATGATACATATAAATATAATTATTCAAGTATTTCTTATCATATTAATAATTTTGGTAGTATAACATATTTTCTTGATAAAGAGTATATTAACTATTGGATTGATGATTCAAATAAAAAAAATAGTTGGAAAGGGGTAGAGTTGAGTTTAGAGCTGTCATCTTCAATGCATTTATCTATTTTTAAAGGTTCTCAAAAGGGAGGGTTGGTATGTGCTAATGGGGTGTGTGCTGTGCAGCCTTCTTTTGAAGACGGAATCAAAATTACATTTAGAGCTTTGTTTTAGTTACATTTTTTTACTATACTTGAATATTAAATTTTATTAATTTAGGTAAAATTTATTTAAATAAAGGGAAGACATGAGATTATTATTATTATTATTTAGTATATTCACTTTTTCTTTTTCTGCTTATTACAGTCCTGGAATGACGATGACTGATAGTCACCAGAATCAATCTCATTCTGTTTGTTTTGGAGAAACAGATGAAGGAGATCCAAACTATTTAAGTTTCCGTGACTATAATGGTTCAACAAATGGTGGAAATTACCATGTTATATTTTTAGATATGGCAGCTAGCTGGTGAGGTAGTTGTTGGGGGTCTATTAGTGTAATAGCCGATATTGCAGAATATTTTCATGGTAATGAACATGTTCTTATTTTTACAAATTTAGATGATCCAAATCAACCTTATAGCTGTACCCAGTGGGGTAATAGGCATGTGCAATGGGGCGATGAGGATGCAGTCATTACAGCTGACAGTGGGTATACAATGTTTAATTGGTTTAATACCGGTAGTGCATTTCCTAGTGTTGTTTTTCTTGACCATACAATGACTGTTGATTATATGGCGAACTTTCCTGGTGGATCTAATGGAGGAATCAACAGGATTAATAATTTATTAAGTGATTGTGGAGCATTATGTAGTAATGAACCTATCGCAGGTTGTACAGATGAAGGTGCTTGTAATTATAATCAAGCTGCTGATGAAGATGATGGAAGCTGTGAGTATGAATCATGTTTGGGATGTACAGATCCATTAGCAGATAATTATGATACAGATGCTACAATTGATGATGGTACTTGTTCTTATGTTACAAATATTTCATTTGGTCAAATCACGGGTTCTACTATAGATATTAATTTCTCTAATAATGTTGATGTTCAAGGATTTCAGTTTACATTAACAGATACTCCAGATGAAATTACTTTAACTGGAGCTTCTGGTGGTAGAGCAGAAGAGTATGGTTTTACTGTTAGTACAAGTGAGCTTGGCATAGTAATTGGCTTTAGTTTTTCAGGAGATGTTATTCCATCAGGTGATGGCCTCTTAACTACATTAACTTATGACGGTGTTGGCCCTTCGGAAGTATGTTTTGAGGATGTTGTGATATCAGATACTAGTGGAGGACCATTAGGTGTTGGTATTGAAGATTGTACTCTTCTTGAAATAATACCTGATCCAGGAGATACAAATTTAGATGGTACAGTAAATGTGCAAGATGTAGTGGTATTACTTAATTTTATTTTAGGTTTTGATAATCCTTCACAACAACAGTTTGTAAATGGTGATATGAATTCTGATGGAATATTAAATATTCTTGATGTGATTAGGGTTGTTAATGATATTTTAGGTAATGGAAGAATAAATGATTTTGGTGATAATACTTTTGGCATGGTAACTTTTAAGCAGGATAATAATGATTTAATTTTATCAATTTATTCTGAAACAGATTATTCTGGTGTTCAATTGTCATTTAATTCTTCTAGTGACTATAATATAACCTTGAAAGATAATAGTCATATAACATTAAAGCAAAATTATGTTAATAGTCAAAAAATAGCTATTGCATATTCTATGTTCAATGATGTTTTTGATGGTCATGAGGCTGAGTTTACTATAGAAAATGGCATTAATCTTTCTGTAGATGATATTGAAATAATTGTAGGTGATACTAATGGTAATTCTATTGATCTTTATTTTAATGAAGAATTAGATACTATTTTAGATAATGATTATATTTTTAATATAAGTAGTGTTTATCCAAATCCATTCAATCCATCAACAGATATTAGTTTTACATTGCCTTATGATGGTTATGTTAAATTATCTGTTTATAATATTAAAGGTCAAGAAGTAGATAATATATTTGAAGGTTATCAAGATGCTGGTTATCATTCGTACACTTGGAATGCTTCAAATTTTGCATCAGGAATATATTATTTTCATTTAATTGAAGGACAAAATGTATCAACAGCAAAAGCTGTATTTGTAAAATAATTTTTTAGTTGTTAATTTTTTAAAGTAGTATTTGTTATAATCAAGGAGATTTTATGTATTTTAATTATTCTAGATTTTTTGTTGTAATATTCTTGTTTTCTATTTCTTTTTCTCAGTTTTATGATATTGGTGACCAGATAACTCTTAATCATCAAGCAATTCAACATGATGTGTGCTATGGAGCTGAATATCATGGAATAGAACAAGAGGGTGGTAGATATAAATTAAGTTTAGATGATTATAACGGTTATATTAATGATTCTGGCATTTTTTATGTTATTATGATTGATATGGCTGCTTCATGGTGAGGCCCTTGCTGGAACTCCATTGGTCAAATGGCAGCAATAGAAGATTGGTTTCATGAAAATCAGAATGTAGTTGTAATGACAAATCTTGACGATATTGGGCAACCTTATAGTTGTGATCAGTGGGGTGATCGTTATCAAGATTTTAATGAAGATGTATTTCCTCTTATTATAGATGATGGTACTGTAGATGAAATATGGCCTTGGTTTCATAGTGGAGGTTATCCAAGTACTGTTTTTATAGATCACAATATGAATATTTATTTTAAAATGATAGGGGCTAGTTTTGGCCCGTCTAAGGAGACTATTGAAGCTATGATAGAAGATTGTGGAGATTTGTGTACTTTAGATCAGCCTCAAGCTTTATTTGATTTTGAAATTGATGGAAATACAGTTAGCTTTATTAATTTATCTGAATTTGCAAGTGAAGGATGGAATATAGTTGGTTGGGATTGGAATTTTGGTGATGGTAATACAAGCTCAGAAGAAAGTCCTGTACATACATATGATGCAGATGGACTTTATGAGGTTAGTTTAGTTATAACAACTGATATTGGAACAGAAAGTGACCCTTATATTTCTGAAATTCAGATAGGTTTATTAGATATTACGGACACTAATAATCCTTCTAATTTTGGTATTATAAAAAACTATCCAAATCCATTTAATCCAAATACTACAATTGATTATCATCTAAGTGAACCTGGAAATGTTTCAATAAATGTATATGATATAAATGGAAAATTAGTTGATGAGCTTACTAATGAATATAAATCTGCTGGTCAATATTCAATAAATTGGAGCCCTTCTGGCATTAGTTCAGGAATATATTATATTAATCTAATTCAAGGATTAAAAACAGACCAAGTACGAACAATGTATATTAAATAGTAATCAATTTTAATATAAATTCTAAAAAAGGAGGTATTCTGCCTCCTTTTTTATTTTATTACTGAATCTTTTATTTTAAATTTTTATGCCTAAAATGCACCCGTGGCTCAACTGGATAGAGCATCTGACTACGGATCAGAAGGTTGTAGGTTCGAATCCTACCGGGTGTACTATAATGAAATCTTATATACAAATATTATTTTGTGCCATTTTCATTTCTGGATGTTCTATTGTTATATCTAAAGCTGCAAATATTCAAGATATAAATGTAGCTACAGGTTTATATTCTATAGGAACTAAGCGTATGGTTTGGGTTGATTCAACTAGAGCTAATTGGTTTTTGGATGGATATGGTCAAAATAGAAAACTAATGATGCAGATTTGGTATCCAGCAGATTCTACAAATTTATTAAAAAAATCCAAATATATAGATAATGAAAAGGCATTAACACATACTATCAAATTGCAGGGTTATAAGATTCCAGAAATTTTAACAGATCAAATAGGAGGCATTGATTGTAATTCATGGGAAAATGCACTTCCATTATCAGATGATAATTATCCTATTATTATATTTTCTCATGGACACGGAGGGTTGAGAACTCAAAATACTAATCAAGTTGAAGAGCTTGTTAGTCATGGATATATTGTTATTGCAGTTGATCATACTTTTGATGCTGGTTTTGTTGAATTTCCAGATGGAGAAATTATTTATAGTTTAACTTCAAGACCAAATGATCAACCTTTGATTGAATCTCCAGAAACTTTTTATAAACGATTTGGTTATAGGGTAGATGATATTAATTTTATTTTAGATCAAATCACTTTATTTGATAAATATGATGTTAAAATATCTTCCATAATGGATAAAAATAATATTGGTATTTTTGGACATTCTTTTGGTGGGTTAACGGCATTTTATGCAGGATATCATGATAATCGAATAAAGTCATGTTTTGCATTAGATGGTTGGTTTGAACCACTGCCTGACACCTTAGTATTAAAAGATATTAATAAGCCAATAATGCACTTAGGTCAAAACAACAAAGGCTCAATACAATTTTGGAAAGATGTTAATTTTGAAAAAATGGAATCTTTTATGAATAATAATTCAAATTTTTCAGTTATGATTGATGTTCCTGGTTCACATCACTATGATTATTCTGATTTTACTTATTTTTCATATTTATCTAAGATGCTTAAATTTTCAGGTGATATTCCAACTAAACAGATGGCGAACATTATGAATACTATGTTATTAGATTTTTTTGACTACACATTAAAAAATAAAAAAATATTAGCACTTAATCAGTATAAGGAAAAATTCCCTGAAATTAATATTATTTATTCTAACATAGAAGATTAAATGAATTATTTTTATTCTAAAAATATATCTAAAGATTTCATTTTTTTAGAGGGGCAGGAAATGATTCATTGTACTACAGTACTAAGAAAAAAGGTTGATGATGTAGTTATTGTTGTTGATGGATTAGGTGGTATATTTCATTGTAAAATATTAAAGATTCATTCAGATAAATGTGATTTAAAAATTATAAATAAAGATAGATTAGATAGAAAGCAAGATATCCATTTAATTATTTCTCCTACAAAAAACCATAAAAGGATTGATTGGATGATTGAAAAGATTGTAGAAATAGGAATCTATAGAGTTACATTTATGATTTGTAGTAATAGTATTAGACAAAAAATTAATTTAGATAGATTAAATAAAATTGCATTATCTGCTATGAAACAAACCCAAAATGCATTTTTACCTATTATTGACAATTGTTTACCTTTTTCTAAAATTTTTGATATTGTAGACTCAAAAGAGAAATATATTGCACATTTAAATAATAAGGATACTATTCATTTGCATTCTACTATTAAAGGGCATAAAAAACGTTGCATTTTGATTGGACCCGAAGGAGATTTTACAAAAGAAGAGGTTGAGTATTCTACAAACAAAGGTTTTGAAGAAGTAAGTCTTGGAATATCAAGATTAAGGACCGAAACATCTGGCATAGTAGCAGCTACTATATTAAATCTTTAGTTATGAATAAAATACATGAAAAATGGATGAAATTAGCCTTAAAGGAAGCTAAAATAGCTTTTTCAAACAAAGAGATACCTATTGGTGCTATAATTGTAAAAGATAACAAAATGATAGCAAAAGGATACAACCAAGTTGAGCTGTTAAAGGATGCTACTGCACATGCTGAAATATTAGCTATTACATCTGCTTCTAGTTTTTTAAAAGACTGGAGGTTAATAGATTGTGATATTTATGTTACTTTGGAGCCATGTTGTATGTGTGCAGGTGCTATTTTAAAATCAAGAGTTAAAAATGTATTTTTTGGTGCTTATAATAAATCTGAGGGGTGTGTCTCTTCTCTTTATAATATTTGTAATGATCCTCGATTTAATCATCAAAGTGGAATAAAAGGTGGTATTTTAGAAGAGGAATCCAGTCATTTATTGTATTCATTCTTTAAAGATAATAGTATAAATATTGTAGGATAGTTTGCTATATTAAGTATATTCAATTGGAGTTATTGGAGAGGTGTCCGAGTGGCTTAAGGTGCACGCCTGGAACGCGTGTATGGATTAATTGTCCATCGCGGGTTCAAATCCCGCCCTCTCCGCAGGATTTATATATGATACATTTTAGAATTATAACCTTTTTTTTATTATTTAATATTATTTATTCTATTTATGACATAAAAGATTCTCTAATTGCAGATAATTATCAAACTGACAAAAGAGCTATTCTAATCCCAGATTACAATATTGAAAATTCTATTTTTAAGATCGAATTTTTAAATAAAAGAAAGAAATTTTTTATTGATTTTAATTTAGGTTATTTAGATCAATCAAATGGTACTCGTTTAAACATTTCCCCTATTTTAAAATACAAAAGATTTAATTTTAAGATGAATTTAGATTATATATTTGGAAAGGATTCAACTTTTTATAATAATAATTGGAGCGATGCTTTTTCTATAATTGAGAGAATTGAATATTTAAATGTTTCTTTATTAAATAATCAAATCAACTTATCTCTAGGTGAAATTAATGATTTAAGTTTTGGTCATGGTTATTTATTAAATAATTATTCCAACAATAATAATTATCCTGTGAATAGAAATTTAGGGTTACTATTTAATTATAGAAATTCTAATAATTCGATTACCTATAAATTGTTTATTTCAAGCATTAGACATACTATTGATTCAGGCGGGTTAATTGGAAATCATATTTCTTTTTTATACTCTAACTCTTTTCCATTAAGGTTTGGATTTTCGCATATTATTGATTTAGACCAATTTATTAATTATAAAGATGAAATTAGTGATATAACTAGAACTCTTAATGCATATGGTTTAGATTTTAGTTTTCCATTGTTCAATAATTCAAATCAAAAGTTATTATTTATTGGCGAATTATCTGCAATAGACATACCTGAAAAAAGGTATTATAAAAGAATTGATGATAATCAGTTTAGTAATGATAAAAAATCTAGAGAAGGAATTTGGGGTATTGCTTTTCCGGGCATTAAGTATGTTAATGATATGTTTGAAATTATTCTAGCAATAAATTATAATTCTTCAATTTATTCTCCTTACTATTTTAATTCAACATATGATTTTGAAAAGGTTAGATATAGAAGGTATAATATTCCAGAAAATGAGTACTTTTATTCTGATGAGGCTGAATTATTAGAATACTTTTCAACATCTGATAGTACAATATTTTTACCTAAGGACATGTATAGTATGATTAATGATTATGAAAATATTTATCCTACTTATGGTTTTTCAGGTTCATTAAAATTTAAAGTAGATATGAACAATTATTTTAATTTTTCATATTCATATTTTCAGGATATTGATAATCAAAATGATTCATTTTTTAATTCAATCTCATTAGCTTATGTGTTGAATAGAAAAATAATATTTTTCCCTACTTCATTAAAAGTGTTTGCATCAAAAGATTTTTTTAAAATTGCAGAACAATTTTCTTTTGATGAAAATATGATTTATGGTTTAGATGTTAGTTCTAACCTTTATAAATCATTTTTCTTATCAGGTAAATTAAAGCATACTTTTTATGATATTGATTTAGATGGTAGTGTAGATTTGGTTCCATATGTTAATATTGGAATTATTTATAAATATTAATTATATATTGAATGATTATTTTATATATTCATATATTATTTCAGTTTTGACAAGATTTTTTAAGCAATTAGGTGACAAAATATGATTCGTAAAAAAATAGGTAAAAATAGAGCTATGAGAAAAGTCGTTAATAATAAGACTGTGAATAGCAAAAAAACAGAGCTTCTATCTGAAATAGATCAAAAATTAGATAATATAGAATCAGAATATGGTCCTATTGTCTATAATGAACTCCAATCTAGACTAGAAAAAACAATTGAAGTCTTTAATAAAGAAGTGGATTCATTGTTTTCTAAGTCTTTTTCATCATACAAGCCTAAAAAAAATAAAAAAACAAAAAATTCAGAGGCTAGTAGTAAAAAGCCTAAGTATATAAGTGATTACGAAAACTCTAAAAAAGATTAACATTTCAAAGCTGTGCTAGATGGGGAGTTAGCGGTTTCCTGTAACCTGAAATCCGCTTATGCAGGATTGAATTCCGGAAGGAGGGTTCTGCTGCGAATTGAAAAATTATGTAAATAGTGTTGAAGTAAGCAGCTCTGCGCAATAGTTTTTAGTTGAACTCCGTCAGGTCTGGAAGGAAGCAGCGGTAAATTAAATTTCTATGTGCCGCAGATAAACTGTTTATGAGCTATTTTCTTAATTATTTTTTTTCTAACAGAGTATTCAACTTTCGGTGCACAGCAAAATAAATTATGGATTATAAAGTATTATCAAGAAAATATAGACCCCAAAATTTTAATGAGATAATTGGACAGCCTCATGTTGTTAATACTTTAATTAATTCTATTAATTTGAATCGACTAGCTCATGGGTATTTGTTTTCAGGTGTTAGAGGAGTAGGAAAGACAACCGCAGCAAGAGTTTTATCAAAAACTTTAAATTGTTTAGATAAAAAAGATTCTACTACTTGCAATAAATGTCAAAATTGTATTGAAATTACAGAATCACGAAGCCTAGATGTTATAGAATTAGATGGAGCATCTAATCGTGGAATTGATGAAATAAGGGAAATTCGCGAAACAGTTAAATATCCTCCTATATCAGGTATATATAAAGTATTTATTATCGATGAGGTTCATATGTTGACTAAAGAGGCATTTAATGCACTATTAAAAACTTTAGAAGAACCTCCTGATAATGTTATATTTATTTTAGCTACAACAGATTCTCACAAAATTCCAGACACTATATTATCTAGAGTATTAAGATTTGATTTTAAAAAAATTACAAATTCTCAAATCTCTGATCATATGGCTAATATTTTAGAAAAAGAAAATGTAGATTATGAAGAAACTGCATTAAATGCTGTAGCTGTTAAGGCTGATGGTAGTGTAAGGGATTCTCTTAGTATTTTAGATAGAATTATTTCTTATTCAGATAAAACTATCACTTATGATTTAGTAAAAGAATCTCTTGGAATTATTGAAGATCAAATATACCTAAAGTTGCTTGGATATATAATTAAAGGTAATCAAGAAAAATTATTATTTACATTAAAAGAAATTGTTGATTCTGGCTATTCTATTGATAATTTTATATCAGGATTTAATACATTTTTAAGTCACATTTTAATTTGTTTGTCTGGTTATGATACTGGAATTAATTCAATTGTGTTAGAATGGGTTAAGGAGAATCAAAATAATATTAATACTGTAGATGTTATGAGGATTATTGAAGAGGTTAATAAATATGAATTAAAATCAAAACATTTACTTCAACCAGATATTGCTTTAGAATCTTTGTTTATAAAGCTTAGTGTTATGGACAGTTCAATTAAAATTTCTGAATTATTAGAAAAATTACCTTCTCAATCAGACTCTTCTAATAACATATCTATTTCTGAAAATATAAGCAAAGATAATAAAAATAAAATTTTAACTAAAGTTCCTGAAGCTAAAAAAGAAGAACAAAATAATACAGATAGTATAATTGAAACTCTATCAATCGAAACAGAAGATCTAGTTAAAAAATGGGGTCAAATAATTGAAATTATAGATATTAAAGATAAAAGAATTTCTAATTCATTAGACGATGCTAAAATATCAATTGAAAATCAAAATGTTATTATTAATATAGAAAAAACAGGTAATTCATATATTTTTAAAACTCTAAATGATAATAAAGATTTAATTCAAGATTGTATTTCTCAAGTGATGGACCATAAAATAGATATAGAAATAAAAGGTGATTTTGACACAGAAATTGATAATAAAGTTGAAGAACACCCCTTGCTTGATGATATAAAACAAAAGTTTAATTGATGCTAAATAGGAGAAAATATGTTTAAAGGTAATATGAAAAAAATAATGAAGCAAGCTCAAGATATGCAAAATCAGATGATGAAAGCTCAACAAGAATTAGAGGCTATGGAAATTGAGGGCAGTTCTGGTGGTGGAGCTGTAAAAGCTGTGTTAAATGGTAAAAAAGAATTATTATCGATAGATATTAATCCTGAGCTATTAAATGATGATAAAGAAATACTAGAAGATTTGGTCGTTACATGTATTAACCAAGCTCAAAATAAAATAGATGAAATAAGTAAAGAAAAATTGGGTTCTATATCAGGTGGACTTCCTTCAGGGATGCCAGGTTTTTAATGGAATCTATTCCTAAAACATTAGAAAATCTTATAGTAGATTTAAGTAAGCTTCCAGGGATTGGGCGTAGAACAGCTGAAAGGTTAGCTATATTTTTATTAGAATCAGATTCCCAATACTTAAAATCATTCTCATTAAATGTTAACAATTTAGATGATAAAATGTCTGAATGTAAAACTTGTCACTGTTTTATTGATTTAAATGAAGATTCTAAGCGTAATGATTGTGTTATATGTAGTGATGAATCTAGAGATTCAAAGGTAATTTGTTTACTTAGAAAAGCATCAGATGTAATTACTTTTGAAAGGTCTGGATATAATGGGTTATATCATATTCTAGGTAATTTGATATCGCCTATAGATGGTATAAATGAAGAAGATTTAAATATTCCTTCCTTGGTTTCAAGATTAGATTTAAATTCAGAAATTAAAGAAATTATAATTGGATCTGATGCTAGCATTGAGGGTGACTCAACAGCCTTATTGGTTTCAGATATACTGAAAGATTACCCTATTAAGGTCACAAGATTAGCTAGAGGTCTTCCTATAGGAGGAACTATAGATCATGTAGACCAAACGACTCTTTCTAGTTCAATTGAAGATAGAGTTGAACTTAAATAAATTTTTTAATGTCTAATATTTTCAGAAATATTCCTAACATACTTACTGTATCAAGAATTGTATTAGCCCCTATATTCTTTCTTTTTTTTATTTTTAACTATAAATATATAGCCTTAATTTGTTTTTTTATTGCTTCAATAACTGATGTTCTTGATGGTTTTTTAGCAAGAAAATTAAATATTGTATCAAAATTTGGTAAGCTTTATGATCCTCTTGCTGATAAAATTTTAGTTTTTCTTGGTTTTCTTTGTATTGTAATTGAACCTCCTTTTGAATTTATACCTATTTCAGATCTAATTTATTCAAATCCTCCTATTACAATGTATTTTTCAAATATGTTTAATTTGCAGCCAAATACAGTTATTTATTTAATTTTAGCTACCCTTCTTTTTAGAGATTTTATTGCCACAACTTTAAGAGAGGTGAAACTAAGAAAAGAAAAAATTATATTAAAAACAAACTTTATAGCAAAACTCAAAACAGTAGCAACAATTATTTCTATTCATTTATACTTGCTATATCAATTATTTGGAGGAGTAGATGCTTTTATTATTCCAAAAGGAGCCATAGGAGGACCTCAAGTTGTTTGGTCAATATTACACTTCTTCGATTATTTCTTATATTTAACTCTTTTGTTATCGTTGTTTAGTCTAATTAATTACATTAATCAATATAGAAGTAAAGATTCATGAAGGTAGCTGGCATAATTACAATTGGAAATGAAATTTTACAGGGTTATACACTTGATTCAAATGCAAATGCAATATCTAAAGAGTTAACTAAAAGAAATATCAAAGTTACAATTCATCTAACTGTCCCAGATGAGGTATTTAAAATAAAAGAAAAAATAGAAAAATTTATAATCAAAGATTATGATTATATATTTATTACTGGAGGATTAGGGCCTACTCATGATGATGTTACTAAAGCAGCATTATCAGATCTTTTTGATTCAAAATATATTTTTTTAGAAGAGCGGCATAATAAAATAATGAAAAAATTCAATAAAGTAGATATGCCAAAATGCCAATCAGAAATTTTAGATATCGCAAAACCATTAGATAATACTGTAGGTACCGCCATAGGGATGTATTTTAGACATAAAAATAGTAACTTAATTGTTTTGCCTGGAGTACCTTTAGAAATGGAAAAAATGTTACTTTCTTATTTAGATTTCCAAGATTCCTTAAAAATAGATAATAGAAATGTGGTCACTATAAATACAGCAGGTATATATGAGACTAAACTATCAAAAAAAATGCAGTCTTTTATGAAAAAGTATAATAAGAAAGTTTATTTTTCTTTTCTTCCTAGCTATGAAGGTGTTAAAATTCGATTGACTGGTTTAGACGCTAGATTTAATATTAATATTATTAAAAAAGAATTATTGAAATTCCTGTCTGAATATGTATATGGAATAGATAAAGTAACACTTGAAATAGCAGTATCTAATATTATTAAAAAAAATAAACTTAAATTATCTTTAGCTGAATCATGTACAGGTGGTTTTATTTCTAAAAGAATTACTGACATTCCAGGCTCTTCAGTATTTTTTTTAGGTGGGATTGTTGCTTATGATAATGATATAAAAAGAAATATTTTAGGTGTTTCTAATGATGATATTGTCAAATTTGGAGCTGTTAGTAAACAGGTGTCAGAATCTATGGCTATAAATGTTTTTCAAAAATTTAAATCAGATATTTCAATAGCATGCACAGGAATATCAGGGCCTGATGGAGGTTTAGAAGATAAACCTGTTGGAACAGTTTATATTTCTTTAAAATATTTAGATAAATTAATGACTAAAAAATTTATTTTTCGTGTAGATAGAAAATCACATAGAATAATGACAAAACAAGCAGCTTTGTATATGCTTTGGAAATTAATTAAATAAAAAGTAATATTTATCATAATATTGATTTATTTGATTTTTGGAAATCAGTATATTCTAATAGGTATTTAATTATTTTTTTTAACTTTATGATTATTGGTTTAAATTAATTCCTATTCATTTTCATTTTTTAAAAAGGGGCTACAATGGATCAAGACAAAAAACAAAAGGCGATTGAAACTGCTATTGAACAAATCAAAAAACAGACAAAAGATCCTGAAGCTGTTGTTAGATTAACTGATGAGTCTAATAAGAAGTATTCTAAAGGTTCAATATCAACAGGTTCTATTTCATTAGATTCTGCTATTGGTATTGGAGGTGTTCCAAGAGGAAAAATTATTGAAGTATATGGCCCTGAATCATCAGGAAAAACTACTCTTGCATTGCATATTATTGCTGAAGCACAAAAAAAAGATGGTTATGCTGCATTTATTGATGCTGAGCATGCTCTTGATCCAAATTATGCTGAAAATTTAGGGGTAAATATTAAAAATTTATTATTATCGCAACCTGATAGTGGTGAACAGGCATTAGAAATTGTAGAATCTTGGGTAAGATCAATGGCTTTAGATATTATAGTGATTGATTCAGTGGCTGCTTTAACTCCAAAGGCTGAACTTGAAGGAGATATGGGAGATTCTCATATGGGACTGCAAGCCAGGCTGATGTCACAAGCACTCAGAAAATTAACTGCTCTTGTAAGTAAAACTGATACCTCAATTTTATTTATTAATCAACTTCGTCAAAAAATTGGGGTTATGTTTGGAAGTCCTGAAACAACTACTGGAGGTAATGCACTTAAATTCTACTCATCATTGAGACTTGATATACGAAGAATAGGTCAAATCAAAGATATGGATATGGTTGTAGGTAATCGAACTAGAGTCAAAATTGTTAAAAATAAGGTTGCTCCTCCATTTAAAATTACTGAATTTGATATTATGTATGGGAAAGGCATATCATATGAGGGAGATTTGATTGATCTAGCTATTAAGGCAAATATTATTGCAAAAACTGGTTCTTGGTTTTCATTTGAAGATGAGCAAATTGGTCAAGGAAGAGAAAAAGTTAAAACAGCTTTAAAGGAAGATAAAAAACTACATAAGAAAATTGAGAAACAGGTTAAAGCTTATTTAGGTATGTAAATATGGGAAGAGATAAAGCCTTAAGTTATTCATCTAATCCAGAGTTATGGCTAAATTCTGTTAGTATTACTCTTGCTTGTATAGCAATAATAATAATAATAGGATATTATCTGTCTGATAAACATAGAGCTATTTTTACAAAATTTCTTGGAGTTTTATTTTTTACTAGACTTGTTTTTTTGCATGGATATATGGTAGGTATGGGTCATTGGGACATAACAAACAGCCTACCTTTACATTTATGTGGCATAAGTTCTTTAGTAATTATTTTTATAATGTTTAAATATAATCAGTCTTTGTTTGAATATCTTGTTTTATTAGGTATTCCTAGCGCTATTCATTCAATTTTGACTCCACAATTTATAAATGGTTGGGATGGATATTATTTTCCAGAATTTTATTTGTCTCATGGTGCAATTTTGTTAGCCCCATTATATTTATCAATAAATTATAATTATAAATTAAGAAGCAATGCATGGAAAACAGCATTTATCAATGGATTAGTTTTAGCTTTTTTTATAGGCATAGCAAATCTTATTATTGGTTATTTTGTTGGTACTATGCCTAATTATCTATATCTATGTGAAGCTCCTATCGCTGATAATCCACTATTATTTACAAACCAATGGCCACATTACTTTTTTATGTTATCATTTTTTATGTTCATACATATTGTTGTAATATTTTACATTTTCAAACTCTTTAAAAAGGTAGGTATCTAATGTCTAAAAAAATGCTAGTAATATTTTTATTGTTTTCTACAATTTTTTCTCAGAGCTTTTCAGAAATTGTTAGCGAGAAACCTATTTGGACAGGTAGTTTTGGTACGGTTGTTATTGATGGTGATATTTATAATCAGATTTCTATGCGACCAGAATTTAATTACAGGAATTGGGGAATGGGTTTTGATTTCTATTTTTATATAGATGCAGATGGGAAATTATATGACGAAACTTGGAAATTTGATAGTTTTAAAAATACCTATAGAACAATTCTTGATAAATTTAGATATATTAGGTATGGCTACCCTGGTGATGAGCTATATTTTAAAATAGGTTCTCTCTCTAATATTTCTATTGCTAATGGTATTTTGGTATCAAATTATTCTAATGCTATGCAATATCCAGCTGAGAAAAAGATTGGTTTACAACTTAGTAAATATTTTGAATCTGGGATTGGTATTGATTACATTCAAAGTGATTTTAGAAAAATTCCTGGTCTGATTGGTTTAAGAGTTAATTATCCTATTTCTGCTAGTTTTAGTTTTGGGGTTTCATTTGTTACAGATATTAATCAAACAGGTGCATTAGATGATTCTGATGGTGATGAGGTTCCTGATTTTATAGATGATTTTCCAGATAATGATAATTATTTTAGAGATACAGATAATGATGGAACACCTGATGAGATTGATACAGATATAGATGGTGATGGCTATGATTGGTATCGATACTGGGACTTAACACCTGAAGAAGCAGAACAATATTGGGATTCTGAAGAGCCATTAGATACTGATGGAGAAATAACATATCAAAAACCAGAAATTACTTTTTCAGATTTAGAAGAATCAGTATCAGGGATAGGTCTTGATTTGACTTATCATATAAATCAAAATTTTAAATTTTATTCTGAATTTGCAACACTTATGTCTCAATGTGATGATTGCATTCATCCAGATGGCGAAAAATGGAGCCCTGGCTATGGTTTAACTCCCATTGGCTTTAAAGGGCATTATGGTCCTTTTAGTTTTAATATGGAATATAGAACAAATAGTAGGCACTTTATTTACAGTTTTTGGGATAGAACTTATGAATTAAATAGAGCATTGGTAACAGAAGCAGATATTGATGGAGATGGAATTACGGATATTCTAACAAAATCTGCTCAATTATATAAATATGGTTCTTTACAGGGTATTTATATAGATTTAGGTGGAAGTTTTTTAAATGCTGTAAATATAGGTTTAAGTTATCAAGATTTAGATGGAGAAATGTGGGTTGCTAATAATAATAGGTGGGAAACTGGTCAAAAAAATAGAAGTTTTACTACAAGCATAGGACTAAACACAGCAAAAATACCTAAAATAAAATATTTTAATGGTTTTTATCAAAGAGCAAATGTTAGAAACCCTTTTGAATTTGATAGTCCTGATGAAAATACAGTGTATGGCTATAATATTGGTGTTGACATTTCAGAATCTATGATATTAGTATACAAAGCTAGATATAGCTATAAATTTGATGGTATTGATTCTAATGGTGATACTATTTATGAGAGAGTATATTCTATGTTTGTTGAAACACAGGTTTTATTTTAAATGATTAATTCAAAGCAAGTAAGAAAACAGTTTATAGATTTTTTTCTTTCAAAAGAACATGATTTTGTTAGAAGTTCACCTGTTGTTCCTATAGATGACCCTACTCTTTTGTTTGTTAATGCTGGAATGAATCAATTTAAACCTATATTTTTAGATCAAGAGAAACCAAAATCAACTCGCTTAGTTAATTCACAAAAATGTATTAGAGTAAGTGGTAAACATAATGATTTAGAAGAGGTTGGGGTAGATGATTATCATCATACCTTCTTTGAAATGTTGGGGAATTGGTCCTTTGGGGATTATTATAAGGAGGAAGCCATTAAATGGGCATGGGAACTTCTTACCGATGTATGGAAGGTTGATAAGCAGCGATTATGGGTAAGTATTTATGAAGATGATGATGAAGCTAAAGATATTTGGTTATCTCAAACAGATATTTCTCCAGATAGAATATTAAAGTTTGGTAAAAAAGAAAATTTTTGGGAAATGGGTGAAACTGGTCCCTGTGGCCCTTGTACTGAGATTCATTATTTTTTTGGTGATGATATTAGTTCTCAGAAGTCTGATGGAGTTAATAATAGTGATTTGTATAGAGAAATTTGGAACCTTGTTTTTATTCAGTACAATAGAGATGAAAAAGGTACTCTAAATGATTTACCTCAAAAGCATGTTGATACTGGCATGGGGCTCGAGAGAATAGTGGGGGTGTTAAATAATGAATCTTCTAATTATCAAACTGACTTATTTTTACCTATTATTAAATCGATAGAAGATTTATCTGGAATAAAATATAAAACTGATAAAATTGGTATTCCGCATAGAGTGATTTCAGACCATATCAGAATGTTATGTTTTTCTATTGCAGATGGTGCTATTCCAAGCAATGAGGGTAGAGGTTATGTTCTTAGAAGAGTTTTAAGAAGAGCTGCTAGATTCGGTAGGAATTTAGGTATGAAAAAAGAATTTCTTTATAAATTAGTTGATTCTGTAATTGATGTTATGGGAGATTCGTATACTGAAATTAAAGATAAAGAATCTCATATCAAAAATGTAATAAAAGCAGAAGAAGAGTCATTTGGTAAAACTTTGGATAATGGAATTGAAGAATTTAAAGAAATTATTGTAATGAGCTCACAAGTTTTGCATGAGCTTAGTGATGTGGAATTAATAAATAAAAATCCTGATGAATATTATGAAAGTATTGATGGAAAAAAATATGAAAAATTCATTATATCAGGAAAAGATGCATTCAAATTATATGATACTTATGGTTTTCCATTAGATTTAACCAAGTTGATGGCCAAAGAAAATCATATGTTAGTTGATGAAAAAGGTTTTGTAGAGTGTATGGACCAACAAAGAATAAGGTCTAGATCTAAGTCAGAATTTAAAGTTTCAGATAACAATATAGATTGGAACTGTTTAGATCAAAATTTAGATTCCATATTTACAGGGTATTCAGAAATTACTTCTAATTCAAAAATTATAAAGTTTAGAGAATTAGTTGATAATAAGTTTGAAATAGTTCTTGATAAAACTCCTTTCTATGCTGAATCAGGGGGGCAGGTTGGTGATATAGGTTCTATTAAAGGTGATGATATAAATTTAAATATTATTGATACCCAAAAAAGAGATGGTGATATTGTTCATACAGGAATTTTGAAAAAAGGTAAAATTGAATTAGGTAAGGAAGTAGTTGCATATGTTGATGAATCTAGGAGATTAAAAATTAGATCTAATCATACTGCAACACATTTACTGCATGAGTCGCTTAAGCAAGTATTAGGTGAGCATGTGCAGCAATCGGGCTCATTAGTAAATGATGAAAAATTAAGATTTGATTTAACTCATTATGAAAAAATAACAGATAGTCAAATCATTGAAATTGAAAATAAAGTTAATCGTATTATAAGGGAAAATCATCAAGTGTCTACTACTATTGAAGATTTTGAAGAAGCTAGAGAAAATGGTGCTGTAGCACTTTTTGGTGAAAAATATGATGAAAAAGTTAGAGTGGTTGATGTTCCTGGTTTTTCAAAAGAGCTTTGTGGAGGAACTCATGTATCTAGAACTGGGGATATTGGTATTTTTAAAATTGTACATGAATCATCCTTATCTACTGGTGTTAGACGAATTGAAGCTATAACTGGTGAAGAGGTATTAAATAAAATAAATGATATTAATTCTATTGTTAAGGAATCTAAGATTATATTAAAAACTACTGAAGATCAAATAATTCAAAAAACTTTATCGATAATAAATAAAAATAAAGAACTAGAAAAAAAGATTAAGGAAGGTGTTTCGTCTATCAATTTTGATGATATTGTATCAAATGCATATGATATAAATAATATCAAAATAGTTTTACATGACATGAAAAATTATGATGGTGATTTAAAACAGTTGGGTGATAGATTTAGAAATGAGTTTAAATCAAAAGGGGTTATTATACTTTCTTCAACTTTAGATGATAAAGTGAATTTTATGTGTGCTATAACAGATGATATTACTAAAAAATTAAATGCTAATAATATTGTAAAAAAAATAGGTAAAAAAATTGATGGTGGTGGAGGAGGAAAACCTCATATTGCAACAGCAGGTGGAAAAAACAATATTGAAGTATCAGATGTATTTGATGATATTAATAAATATATGAAATCAATATTAATGAAGGAAAAAAATGAATAAAAAAACACCAGTTATATTATCTAAGAGTGTAAAGGGTAAAATTGGTTGCACATTACCAAAAACTGATGTTCCAGAATGTAAATTGTCAGACTATTTTCCAAGCTCTTTGATTAGAACTAAAAAAGCAAATCTTCCTGAAATTAGTGAACCTGAAGTAATGCGTCATTTTGTTAATTTATCAACTAAAAATCATCATATAGATAAAGATATATTTCCATTAGGATCATGTACTATGAAGTATAACCCTAAAATCAATGAGTCTATTGCATCCTTAGATCAGTTTTCTTCTATACACCCTAATCAATCTGATAAATATTCTCAAGCTTCTATTAGCATTGTATATGAGTTAGAATGCATGCTTAAAAAAATTACAGGTATGTCTGCATTTACACTTCAACCTTCTGCGGGTTCGCAGGGCGAGTTTGTTGGGTTGTTATTAATGCAAAAATATCATGAATTAAATAATAATTCTAATAAAAATATTGTGTTAATACCTGAAAGTGCTCATGGAACTAATCCAGCAAGTGTTATTTTAGCTGGATATGAGCCTGTGGAGTTAGCTACAGATGATAGGGGTAGGGTAGACATTGATGATTTAAAGAGTAAAATAAATGGTAATGTAGCAGGTATGATGCTTACACAGCCTAATACATTAGGATTATTTGAAGACCAAATATCTACTATATCTGATTTAATTCATGGTGTTGATGGTTTGATGTATATGGATGGAGCTAATTTAAATGCATTGATAGGTTTAGCAAGGCCTGCTGATATGGGTTTTGATATTACGCATATTAATTTGCATAAGACCTTTTCTACTCCGCATGGAGGAGGAGGACCTGGAGCTGGTCCAATTGGTGTAGTAGATAAATTAAAAGATATGTTACCTTATCCATTGGCAAGAAAAAATGAGAATGAATATTTTTGGGATTATGATATCAAAGATTCAATAGGTAAAATTCATGCATATAATGGAAACTTTGGAATTTTAGTAAGGGCTTTTGTTTATATTAAAATGTTAGGTGAAGAAGGTGTTAAAAGTATGACTAAACATGCTATATTAAATGCAAATTATATTAAAAAATCTCTTTCTACCCTTTATGATGTGCCATTTTCTGAAGGTACATTACATGAATTTGTTATTTCAGCTATTAAGCAAAAAAATAGAGGAGCCAAAGCTCTTGATATTGCTAAATCTTTGCTTGATTATGGTTTTTATGCTCCAACAATTTATTTTCCAATTAATATTCCTGAATCAATTATGATTGAGCCAACAGAATCTGAAGATAAGGAAACTCTTGATCGGTTTATTTCTGCGATGCTTGAAATTGATAAAAATATTGATTTAGATAAAGAAAAAATAGTGAATGCTCCATTTAATACTCCAGTTAGTAGGTTAGATGAAACAAAAGCAAATAGAGAGTTAAATTTAAGATGGAATAAAAATGAAGTATAATAAGGTTGATGATAAAATATTTGTATCAATAGATAAAGGTGAATTGGTAAATCAAAGTTTATTGGAAATTGCAAAAAAAGAAAACTTAAATTCAGGTTGGATTAATGGTTTAGGAGCTATTTCCGATATTGAAATTGGATATTGGGACATAGAAGAAAAAATATATGTAAAAAAACAATTTGATGCTGATTATGAGCTATTATCTTTAATTGGCAATATATCTTTAGTTGATAATCAGTCATTTATTCATACTCATATTAGTTTTTCTGATACTGAATTTAAAGTATATGGTGGACATTTATTTGATGCTAAAGTAATTGCTGCAGCTGAGTTTTGTATTTTTACATCTGAATATAATTTGCATCGAAAATTAAATTGTGATATTGGTTTATCTTTATGGGATATTTAATGTATGATAGTCAAAATGTATAAATTATATATATGAAAACAATAAATACTAAAAATGCACCACAGGCAATCGGGCCTTATTCACAAGCAAAGGTTGTAGATAAGCTAGTTTTTACATCAGGACAAATTCCATTAAAACCTGATGGGTCTTTAATCTCTGGTGATTTTAAAGCAGAGTGTATACAGGTTTTAGATAACCTAAAAGAAGTTTTGAATGCCTCGGGGAGTAATATTGATAATATTGTAAAGTTAACTGTTTATTTAATTGATTTATCAAATTTTAATATATTGAATAGTGTATTTGAAGATTATTTTAAAAATTCATTACCAGCTAGATCAACTATTCAAGTTTCAGCTTTACCAAAAGATGCTAGAGTAGAAATTGAAGCTATAGGTTTTATTGATGAATAAATGGATTTATTTTATAATATTTTCTGTTTTGGTTGCTGCCTCAACAAGTACAGAGCATAAAAAGTTTGATTTGAAATTAAATTTAATTCCTTGTGCTGGTCAAATTAAAAATGAAAAATATGTAAAAGCAGGAATTTTAGCTTCACTTCAATCTTATTCTGTATATAATTTTTCTAATTACAATAAAAAAGGTCAAATAGGTAAAAGAAATACTTATGGCTGGTGGTCCTTGGGTCTTTATTTTTATGGAATAATAGATTCTTATGTGGACCATCATTTAAAAGGCTTCCCTTCAAACAAAAAACAAAAAAAAGAAGAAAGATAATAAAATGTGTGCAATAACAGGTATGTTTACAGAAAAAAGTAATGTTTGCTTGTCTCTACATAATGCATTAACTGTTTTGCAGCATAGAGGCCAAGATGCAGCAGGTATAGCTACATGTAAGGAAGATGGTAGTTTAGTTTTACACAAAGACAATGGCTTGGTTAGAGATGTTTTTGATGAAAAAAGAATGATTAGTTTGGAGGGGCAATATGGATTAGGCCATACCCGTTATCCAACAGCTGGTAGTTCTAGTAATTCTGAAGCTCAACCTTTTTATGTTAATTCGCCATTTGGTTTAGTACTAGTCCATAATGGTAATTTAGTTAATACAAAAGAATTATCAGCCGAATTGTATAATGAAGATTTAAGGCATTTAAATACCAATTCAGACTCTGAAGTTTTACTTAATGTTTTTGCTCATGCCCTTCATAGTAGAACAGGTACTAAATTAGAGGTGTCTGATATATTTAGTGCAGTTGATGAGCTACATCAAAGATCCAAAGGTGCTTATGCTGTTATAATTATGATTTTAGGGTATGGAATCTTAGCATTTAGAGATCCAAATGGTATAAGGCCTTTAGTTTACGGGCAGAAAAAAGGTAAAAATCATATGTTTGCTTCTGAAAGTGTTGCTTTAGATTGTCTTGGATATGATCAAAATGTAGTTGATGTAGAACCAGGTGAGGCTATTTTTATAGATATAAATGGTAAAAAACATACTCATACTTATAAAGATGCCAAGTTATGTACTCCATGTATTTTTGAATATGTTTATCTTGCTCGTCCTGATAGTAAAATGGATAATATAAATGTCTATAGTAGTAGATTATCTATGGGTACTTATCTTGCAAAAAAAATTCAAAAATCATTAACAGCAGAAGAGTTAAATGAAATTGACACTGTTATTCCAATCCCTGATACAAGTAGGGCTAGTGCTTTGCCTATTAGTATTGAGCTTAAAAAAGAATTAAGAGAAGGTTTTGTCAAAAATAGATATATTGGAAGGACATTTATTATGCCTGGTCAAAAAATTCGAAAAAAATCTGTAAAACAAAAATTAAATACCATTTCCTCTGTTTTTAAAAATAAGAATGTTTTATTAATTGATGATTCAATTGTAAGGGGGAATACGAGTAAACAGATTGTTCAAATGGCTAGAGATGCAGGGGCTAAAAAAGTAATATTTGCTAGTGCATCCCCTCCTATAGTTTTTCCTAATGTTTATGGAATAGATATGCCATTTGTAAATGAATTGATTGCATATAATAAAACAATTCAGCAGATATGTGATGAAATTGGTGCAGATAAATTGATATATCAAGATCTTAAAGATTTAGTGCTTTCTGTTAAAGATTTAAATCCTAAGATCAATTCATTTGATACATCTTGTTTCGATGGGAAATATATAACTGAAGGTGTAACCTCTGAATATTTAAATGACCTACATAAAAACAGAAAAAAATAATAATGATTAAAAAATTTTTTAAAGAACACAGCATCCATAAATCAATTGTAACATATATGGATTGGCTTTTTGTTTTCAATATACCATATTTCTTTATTTTGTGGATGGTTTTTTGTTGGGGGATGGGAGCTGCATATTTCAATCAAGGATTAGAGAGTACTTTTTATTTTCAAATAAAGTTTTCTATTTCAGAACTTATCTTTTTCATTGGCTTAACATTAGTTTTGGGCGGTGTAAATATTTATAATCAATTAGATGAGTTGTTGCATGTTTTAAATTGGGAAAAAACGGATACTGGGCATTATAAGGAGCAGCTTAATTATTTGTATGTAAGTCCTAATTTTATACATCCAAATTCTTTGTCAATTATACCTTTAGTCTTTATTTTGGTTGGCTTAGGTTTAAGTCTTGCTTTTTCTTTTTATAGTTCTCTTATATTGATTTTCTACTGTCTATTAAATATATTTTTTTATAAATATGCTATTAATATTCTTACAGTACAAAACTTTGTCTTTAGATGCTTTTTTGTATTAATTAATAATTTTTTATTATTTTTATCAGGTTGGATATATTTTAATCATTCTAATATTTTTGATATTTTGATTTACATACCATTATTTTTTATGGCAACATTATCTATTCTTTTAATTAATGAGATTATATTATGTGACAAATATTCAAAAAAAGATTCTCCACACATAGCATTTATTGAAAGATATAAAGTTAATATAGCTGCTATATCATTAATTTTAATGATAGTGCTATTTGTCTCTTCTAATTATATAATTAATAATCCCGACCCAATAACTTCACATTTTTCTATTATTGCTATTCCTTTTTTAATATATGCTTTTTTAAGGTCAGAAGAAAAAGATTATATTAGATCATTTAATTATCCCATTATGATTATGAATATATTGTTATCATGGACTTTATTTCCATTTTTATTTTTAGCTCAATTTTTTATTTATTATCTATCAAAATATTATTATTGGCATAGATTCAATATACACTTTCCAAAATTTGCAATGGATGAAAATGATTAGATTGCACAGAGAGTTTATTGTCTAATCAGTTCAATATCAAAGATGTATTACAAAAAATTAGTTTTGATAAATTTATTTCGATTGATTTAGAAACTACGGGCCTAAATGTTAATCAAGATGAAATTATTGAAATTTCAGCTATCAAATTTATTAATGGTCAGGCTGATTCTGATTTTACTACCTTTGTTAAACCTAAAAAACAAATCCCAAAACAAATCGCAGAGCTTACAGGTATTAGCAATAAAATGGTTGAAGATGCACCTTTAATCGAAGATGTCTTAGATGATTTTATATCTTTTATTGATGATAGTATTTTAGTGGCTCATAATATAGAATTTGATTTAAGTTTTATTAATAGGGTAATAGATGAAAATCAAAAAGATATAAATATTGATAATATTTGTGATACTCTATTGCTATCTAGATCTTTTTTATTTAATCTTGAAAAGTTCAATTTAGAGTATTTATCATTATTTTTTGATTTAGATATTAAAAATTCTCACAGAGCCAAGTTTGATGCCCTTAATACAGGTAATATTTTAATTAAATTAATTCAGCAAATGATTTCAATTCCATTGAAAGTTCATGAGAAAATTAATCAATTAAATAATAGGGGTGATATTTATAATCATTTTTTATATTTAAAGATTTATGAATTTCTAAAATTAAATACATTTGATACTTATAGCTCTGTAGAGCCATTTATCTTAAGAGATAATATATTAGACAATACAATTAGCGGTATTGATGATTTTTCTGATAATATTGATTCTTGGCTTGGTGAAAATGGTAAATTGTCTAAAGTTTGGTCGGATTATTCAAAAAGAGATATACAAGAAATATTCTGTAGTGATATCTATTTAAATTTTCAATCTAATTCTATCATGGTTGCAGAGGCGGGTGCAGGATTGGGTAAATCATTAGCATATTTAATATCTGGCTTAAAATATGCTAAAGAAAATAATAAAAAATTAATTATTTCAACATACACAAAAGCTCTTCAGGAGCAGCTTTTTTATAAAGACATTCCTGTATTGATTGATTATTTAAATTTAAATTTAAAAGCAATTATTTTAAAGGGAAAAAATAATTATATATCAAAAAATAATCTTAATAGAATAATTGATAATTATTATATTAATATGGATGTTAAAGATATTAATGAATGTATCACTTTAATAGTTTGGTCTCATTTTACGAAAACTGGAGATGTTGAAGAATGTAATGGTGTTGATAGGGAAAGAATTAATAGGTTATGGAGTAAATTAAGTTATTCTGGAGTTAGTGAATTAGATCTTTATAAAAATCAATATGAAATATTTTCTCAAAATGATTATTATAACAAAATTATAAAAGAAGCTGATAATTCTGATATTATAATAATAAATCATTCTCTTCTATGTAATGATGTGTCTAGCGATTCTCCAAATTTACCTTTAGATTCTTTGCTTATTATAGATGAGGGGCATAATTTGATTAATGCTATACAAAATAAATTGACTTCAACTTTTTCTGATGTAGGATTTACCAAAGCAATAAAATTAACAAAGAAAATAATACAGACAATTAAATATAATGATCCTTCAGTATTAGATAAAATAAATATCACTTTAGATTCTATATTAAAAAATAGTAAACAGGTATTTGATTTATTTAAGTATAGCTTTGAAGATAGTTATCTTAGTTTACAATATGGTAGTCGTGATCTTTTGTTATCTAATGAAGAATTTAAATTAAATGGTTTTGATTTGAATAGTATTTATTCTGATCTTGATAAATTAGAAAGTTTAATTGAATCAATTTTAGATCAGAAAAAAAAATTAATTCAACTTCAGCTTATTCTTTTTGAAATTTCAGAATTAAAGTCTATTTCTGAGATTTTTTCAAAAAATAAATCAAATTATATTAAATGGATCTCTATATACAAGAGAGGTTTCAATAATTATTTTAAGGTATATGTATCTAATTTAAATACAAAAGAATTTATGTTAGATAAATTATATGGAACATATTCATCTTTTTTAATGTGTTCTGCTACATTTACTATTAATAATTCATTTGATTTTTTATTTAATAAATTTGGATTTTCAAAAAATGATTTTATTGATTTAAAGACTAAAATATATAAATCGCCGTTTTACTATGAAGATCAAAGTAAATTTTACATATATAATAAATCAATTGATATTAACTCAGATAATTATATTAATGATGTGAGTAATCAAATTGCTATCGTTAGTAAATCTTTATGTAAAAGAATGTTAATATTGTGTACTTCATATAAGCAGGTTAAAGCAATATCAAAAAATTTAGTTAATAACTTTAATTTGGATGAAAATAATATTTTTACACAAACTTCTAAGTATAGCAAGAAAAATTTATTAGATAAATATAAGTCTTCTAATTCAGGCATTTTAGTAGCAACAGCTACTTTTTGGGAGGGAATTGATTTGAAGGGGGATTTATTAGAAATTTTGTTTATAGTTAGAATTCCATTTGTAAATCCATCTAACCCTTATAATTATTATCTAAGTAATAAAATTGAAAGTGAAGGTGGAAATTCTTTTTATGACTTACAGCTTCCTAATGCAATATTAAAATTGAAACAAGGTGTAGGAAGGTTGATTAGAAGCGATAAGGATAGTGGGGTTTGTATTATGACAGATCCTAGAATATCTCAATCTAGATATGGTAAGTTTATACTTGATGAATTATCATTAGGTTCTGAATTTTATATAGATATCAAAGAAATAATTAATGATATAGATAATTTTTTAGGTTAATAGGATATTTTTTTTATAAGTTAAGTCCAAATTTTTTAGGGTTTTATGAACATTATAATTACAGGACATAATCTAGATATTAAAACACTTGTTGAGGTTGCTAGAAATGGTAAAAAGGTAGCCTTATCAAAGGAATCAATTACGAAAATTAAAGAATGCAGAAAATTGGTAGAAGGAAAAATTGATGCTGGTGAAATAATGTATGGAATTAATACTGGCATTGGTGAATTCTCTGAAACTATTTTAAATCCAGATCAAATTAAAGATTTTCAAAAATATTTAATTTATAACCATTCTGCAGGTATTGGAGATCCTGCTCCTATAGAGCATATTAGAGCTGCTATGTTAAGTAGAATTAATGTCCATGCTAAGGGGATGTCAGGTTGTAGGTTAATAATTACTGAAACATTATTAGAAATGTTAAACAAAGGTGTTACACCTCAAGTATGCACAAAAGGATCTGTTGGTGCTTGTGGAGACTTAGCTCCTATGTCTCAAATTGCTCTTGTTTTATTAGGTGAAGGAAAAGCTTACTATAATAATGAACTGCTTGATGGTAAAGAAGCTATGTCTAAGGCAGGTATACCTATTCCTGGCTTAGAAGCTAGAGATGGTTTGTCAGTTATAAATGGTTCTAATCTGCTTACATCTATGAGTGCTCTGTTTATATATGATACAATTAAATGGGTTAAACAAGCTGAAATTGCAGCAGCGATGTCATACGATGCATTGTTAGCAAATCCAGGCCCTCTTAATCATATGATTCATAAGGCTAGAGGTTTTGCTGGGGCAATCAAATCTTCTTGTTCTCTAAGAAAAAATTTAGCAAATGGTGATTTAATAAATAAAAAAATAAAAACTAAACTACAAGATGCCTATTCTTTGCGTTCTACTCCACAAGTTATTGGTGCGGTTCTTGATTCTATAGAGTATTGCAGAACTCAAGTAGAGATTGAATTAAATGGGGTAGGTGATAACCCTATTTTCTTTGTTAAGGAAAATATGCAATTATCAGGTGCAAATTTTCAGGGTACACCAGTCTCTTTACCTTTAGATAATCTAGGTGCTGCAGTAACTATGATTTCAGTTTTATCAGAGCGTAGAATGAATAGACTAAATAATCCGGCTCTTAGTAATGGATTGCCCGCCTTCTTAACTAAAGGTGCAGGTATGTTTTCTGGATTAATGTTAAGTCAATATACAGCTGATATGCAGATAGTTGAGCAAAGAATCTTATCAGCACCTGCTAGCATTCAATCAATTCCTGCTGCTGCAGATCAAGAAGATTTTGTTTCTATGGGTATGAATACAGCACTGAAAAATAATCAAATATTAGAAAATGCTTATGGTGTTCTTGGTATTGAATTAATGGCAGCAGCTCAAGCTCTTGATTTTAGAAAACATAGATTAGGTGATGGTGTATTATTGGCAAAGAATATAATTAGAAAATATGTTGATTTTTTAGATATTGATAGACCTTTGTATGAAGATCATAATACAATGAAATATTTAGTAAAAAGATGTGAAATAGTAGATAAAATTGAATTAGATTTTGGAAATCTTTATGAGGAGGCAGTATGAGTTTTAAGGAAAGTTTAACATTTGATGATGTATTAATGGTGCCTAAATATTCAGAAATTCTTCCTAGGGAAGTTGATTTATCAACATCTATAACACAAAACATTAAATTAAATATACCATTACTCAGTGCTGCTATGGATACTGTAACAGAACGTGAAATGGCTGTTGCATTGGCTAGAGAAGGTGGTATTGGAATTATACATAAAAATTTAACTATAGAGCAGCAATGTAATGAAATTGATAAAGTAAAAAGATCTGAAAGTGGAATGATTTTGGATCCTGTTACTATTGATTCTCATAAAACTCTAAATGAAGCATTAAAAATTATGTCTAAATATCACATTTCTGGAGTTCCTGTGGTTGATGATGGGAAGTTAAAAGGGATACTTACAAATCGTGACATTAGGTTTGAGACAAATTTAAATTTAAAAGTATCAGATAGAATGACAAATAAAAAGCTTATCACTGTTAAAGAAGGGACAACATTAGAAGAAGCTAAAGAAGTTCTTCAAAAACATAGAGTGGAAAAATTATTGGTTGTTAACAATGCTGGTGATCTTAAAGGGTTAATTACTGTAAAAGATATCTTAAAAAAACAAAATTTTCCTAATGCTGCTACTGATAAGCATGGTAGATTATTGGTAGGAGCAGCTGTAGGTATTGATATTGACACAATTGAAAGAGTGTCCGAATTAGTTAGTAATAATGTTGATGTAGTTGTTATTGATACGGCTCATGGGCATTCTAAGTCAGTAATGGATATGACTAAAAAAATAAAGAAAAATTTCTCAAGTATAGACTTAATTGTGGGGAATGTAGCTACTCCAGAAGGAGTTGAATCTTTGATTGATTGTGGAGCTGATGCTATAAAGATTGGTATAGGCTCTGGATCTAGCTGTACAACTAGAATTGTTGCAGGTGTAGGTGTACCTCAATTATCTTCTATATTGAATTCATATAAAATAGCACAAAAAAAGAATATACCAATCATATCAGATGGTGGTATGCGTTATTCTGGAGATATAGCTAAATCATTAGCTGCTGGTTCTAATGCTGTGATGTTGGGTAGTATTTTTGCAGGTACTGATGAAAGTCCAGGTGAAATGATTTTGTGGGAAGGTAGAAGTTACAAGTCTTATAGAGGTATGGGTTCTATATCTGCTATGAAATCAGGTAGTAGTGATAGATATTTTCAAAAAGGGACTCAAAACAAAAAATTAGTTCCAGAAGGTATTGAAGGTATGGTTCCAGTTAAGGGTGCCTTATCTGATTTGGTTCATCAACTTATAGGAGGAGTTAGGTCTTCTATGGGATATTGTGGTGCTAAAAATTTAATAGAATTTACTAAAAAAGTAGAATTCACTAAAATTACGAGTTCTGGAATAGTTGAAAGTCACCCTCATGATTTGGATATAACTAAAGAAGCTCCAAATTATAGAAAACCCCATTAAAATAAACTGCTAATTATTTAATATTATTTAAATGTTTTGAAATTCTAGCTTTTTGGTTAGAAGCCTTATTCTTATGTATAATTCCTTTAGAAGCTACTTTATCTATTGTGGCAAATGCTGAGCTTGCATTTTTAGTTGCTTGTTCTTTATTGCTTTCATTTAAGACTTTTTTTGTAACTGTTTTTACAAGTGATTTATAATGTCTGTTTTTAGCATTTGCCTTAGTAGCTTGTCTAACTCTTTTTAAAACTGTGCCTTTTGCGCTCATTGCATCCTCTTTATTTTAATAATGATAAATTGGACCCAAATATATGGAATGTCTTCTTAAAATAACAAATAATAGTTTTAATTTTATTGTTTAATGGTCATATTAATTTTAACTTATATTCAAATTTAGAAAGATATTTTATTATGACAGACAATATTTTAAACTCTATCAATATATTTTCTGAGCTATCAGATGAACAATGTATTAAGCTTCAAAAGTTTTTTAAACCAAGAAATTATTTAAAAAATAGTATGATTATACTAGAAGAAGAGTATGGAGATTTAGTTTTTGTTGTTCAGTCTGGAACAATAAAAATAACTAGAGTCAACGATGAAGGGAAAGAAGTTATTTTAGCTCTTTTAGGTCCTGGTGAAATTTTTGGAGAATTAGCAATATTAGATGGAGAAGCTAGATCTGCAAATGCATTAGCTCAAGAAAATTGCAAACTTTTAGCAATTAATAAAGAAGATTTTCTAGATATTTTAAAACATAATTTTTCAGTATCTTATAATCTTATGTGTGAATTAGCAAAGAGGTTAAGAAAATCAGATCAACAGATTGAGGCTTTATCTTTATCTGATGCCGAACATAGAATAGGAGTTTCTCTACTAAATTTAGCAGAAGATATGGGTGTTATCAGAAAAGGTAAAGTTACTATACAAAACTTACCTTTTCAGCAAGATATTGCAAATATGGCTGGAACCTCAAGAGAAACTGTATCTCGTGTTCTAAAAATACTTGAAAATAAGAGTATGATTTCAAAAGAAGGTCATACTTTAATTATACCAGATTATACTTTTTTTAAACAGATTTTTGGTAAGTCTATTTAATTATTTTTAGTACTAATGACTAAAAATATAATAGATAATCTTAAAAAAAGAGATAATAGGACGATTTCTAAATGTATTTCATTAGTTGAAAATCAAAAATCTTCTTATCTAGAATTTCTTTCTTCTATATTTTCATATACAGGCCATTCTTACAGAATTGGCATTACAGGTCCTCCAGGTTCAGGAAAAAGTACATTAACAGATCAGTTGGTTTCAAAAATGCTTAAAAAAGATCTTTCCGTCGCAATTATAGCTATTGATCCTAGTAGTCCATTTAATGGAGGGGCAATATTGGGTGACAGAATAAGATTTGTAAATGATTTTAAGAGTAACAATGTATTTTTTAGAAGCATGTCTACTAGGGGATCTCAAGGGGGGTTAGCTATTTCTGCAAAATTGGTTGCAGATATTTTTGATGCATGTGGTTATGATATTATTATTTTTGAAACAGTGGGTGTAGGACAAGTTGAAATTGATATTATTGAAGCAGTTGATACTGTTGTGGTTACTTTAGTACCTGAATCAGGTGATGATATTCAAATGATGAAAGGTGGTTTAATGGAAATAGCTGATCTTTATGCTATTAATAAATCAGACAGGCAAGGTGCAGATAGATTATATACAGCTCTAAGTAAAATTTTAGAATTAAATGAAAATCAAGATTGGTCTCCTTATATAATAAAGACAATAGCTACTAATGGTTCAGGTGTAAATGATTTATATGATTCTATATTTAAACATAAAGAATTTTTAAATAAATCAAAGATTGGTATTCAAAAATTAAATCAAAGATATGTAAGAACAGTACAATCATTTATAAGTAATTTTTTGATTGATGAGTTTTGGTCTAAAAAAATTGATTCACATATTGAAAAAGAATTAAAATTAGATTATAGTAAACGAATTTCTCCTTATGAAATGGCAAATAGGCTTTTAAAGAGATGAAGTTAGAAAATAAAATGACTTTTTTAGAGCATGCAGAGCAATTAAGGTGGGGTTTGATTAGGGTATTTATTATAATATTTTTTTTAATGTTTATTTCTTTTATCTATTCTGATATAATTCAGTCACTTATCCTTCGACCAATTCAATCCTTTGGTTTAGAAAATTTTAAGCTACAAGATATCAAAATAACTAGTCCTTTTATGGTAAAAATAGTTATATCCTTATTTTCATCTTTAATTTTAGGGTTTCCTTATTTTGTTTTTGAAATTTATCGTTTTATTTATCCTGCGATTTCAAAAATTTCAAAAATATATTTATTTTTTACATTTATCCTATCTATAACCTTTTTTGTTATTGGTTGTATTTTTGGTTATTTATATTTATTTCCTGCTTCAATTTCCTTTTTTGTAAATCTAACTGACCAAAATGTAGCATTTAACCCTGAGAGATTAAATTTTATTTTTTATTCATTTTGGCTGATTATTGTATGTGGATTAATATATCAGCTTCCTATTGTATCTTTGATTCTAACTAAGTTAAGGATAATTAATTATGAATTTTTAAGGCAGATGCGCGCCATTGCATTAGTTGTATTTTTGGTTTTTGGAGCAATTATTAGCCCTCCTGATCCTTTAAGTCAATTGTTGATTGCCTTTCCTCTTTATATTCTGTACGAATTAAGTATACTGATAAGTTACATATTTAGGGCAAAATCATGAATCGTATGTTAAAAGATATATCAAAGCCTATTAAATCAAATTTAAATGAGTTTGATGTTCAATTTAGCAATTCTCTTAATTCAGATGTAAAAATCATTAATACTATAGTAAAATACATTGTTAGGAAAAAAGGTAAAAGGCTAAGACCTAAATTAGCTATTATATGTGCTAAAATTTGTGGAGATGTTAATGATAACACATATAAAGTGGCTTCCTTATTGGAAATTTTGCATGTTGCAACTCTTGTTCATGATGATGTAGTGGATGAATCAGATCTTAGGAGAGGTTGGCCTTCAGTTGGGAGGATATGGAAAAATAAATTAAGTATTTTAGTCGGTGATTATCTTTTTTCAAAAGCCTTAACTAATATGGCTGATATTAATTCTATTGATTCGGTTAAAATTTTAGCTAACTTAGCTTCTAGATTGAGTCAGGGAGAAATATTGCAAATTGAGAAAGCTTTAAGTAAAAATATTGATGAAGAAACATATTTTCGAATGATTAGTGATAAAACAGCTTCTTTATTTTCGGCATCTTGTCAATTAGGAGCATCTACAGTTACTGATGATACAGTTAAAATTAATGCACTTTCTTCGTTTGGAGAGTTATTAGGTCAATCATTTCAAATAAAGGATGATTTGTTTGATATTATGGGTAGTATGGATAGTACAGGTAAGCCATCTGGTTATGATTTAAAAAAGAATATGTTAACACTTCCTTTAATATATATTCTAAATAAAAAAACATCCGTTCAAAAAAAAATATTCAAAATCCATCTAAATATGCTTTTAAAAAATAATAAATTTAAAAAGATAAGAAATCTTATTCTTGATGAAGGTGGCATAGAGTATGCGGAGTCTAGGTTATTAGATGTTTCTAGACTAGCAAGGCAAGAAATTGAGATTTTTGATGATTCTGATTTAAAAAAAGCATTAATTATGGTTTTAGAATTTAATTTAATGAGGAATGTGTAATTGAAGGCTTTTTGTAACATAGCAAACTTCACTAGCCTTCTTAGAATAGTTTTAGCTATACCTTTATGGCAATCATTATCAGTTATAGATAGCAATAGTGGTATTGATAGTATTTACTATTTCCTTTTTTTATGTTTTTTAATTTCTGTAACAGATGTACTTGACGGTTATTTTGCAAGATATTTTAATACGGTAACTGATATAGGTAAATTTCTGGATCCCGTTGCAGACAAAATTTGTGCTTTAGTTTTTATTGTATTTTTATCTATTAAATTTGGTATTTATTATTTTTCTTTATTTTTAGTTTTACTAATAAGAGATTTTATTATCTCTTTTATATCAATTTATTTTGTACGTACAAAGGGATTATATTTTCAAGCTAACATATTTGGTAAATGGTTTTTATTTTTTATTGCTATAAGTATGATTTTATCAGTTGTGCGAATACCTAATATTATTGGTCAAGAATATCTATATTTAAAAACATTAAATAGCATTTCTTATGTTTTAAGTTGGACATTTTTCACTTTAGCAACTTATCAATATTTTTCTATGTACTATCATCTATTAAGGAAGAGTGATGTTTGATTTTATAAAGAAAACATTTTCAGGTCTTAAAAAAACCAGGAAAAATATAGTTAATACTTTTGCTAAGTTTCATGGCAAAAAATATTTAGACGAAACAGAGCTTGAAGAATTAGAGTCTGTTTTATTTCAATCCGATTTAAGCTACGATTTAATTGATGAAGTAGTTGGTGAGTTTAAAAGTAGTCCCTTAAGCGATAACGAATCCTGGGAAGATAAGTTTGTTAAACTGTTAAAAACGAAAGTTGAAAAACAATTCCAAGAGGATTGTGATTCTAAGATTTTTTTGGTAATAGGTGTTAATGGCACAGGGAAAACTACTACTTCAGCTAAACTATGTAACTATTATAAAAATAAAAAACTTAAAACAATGCTTGTTGGTGCAGATACCTATAGGGCTGCAGCAATAGAGCAACTTAGGCTTTGGTCTCAAAAATTAAGTGTTAAGTTTATTTCTAATGAATCTACTAAAGATCCTGCATCAATAGTTTACGATGCGATAAATTCTGGTTTAAGTGATGGTTATGATAAGATTATTATAGACACAGCAGGGAGATTGCATAATTCAGTTAATCTAATGCAAGAACTTGAAAAAGTTTATAAGGTGGCTAAAAAGTTTGATGAACCTATTAAGGTGGTGTTGGTTGTTGATAGTAATGTGGGACAAAATGGTATGAATCAAGCTTTAGAGTTTAATAAATTTATTCCAATAAATTCTATTATCTTGACTAAAATGGATGGTACAGCTAGAGGGGGAATAGCGATTTCAATGATTGACAAATTAAATATGCCTATTGATTTTATGGGTGTTGGTGAAGATGTTAATGATTTTGTTCCATTTGATTTAGATATTTTTTTGAAAGGTTTAATTTCAAATGATTGATTCTAATTCTAATAAAAATGTATCTGTGATAACCTTAGGTTGTGCTAAAAATTTGGTTGATTCTGAATATTTAGTTACAGGTTTAAAACATATTGGATATTCTATGACTAGTGATATAGATAGGTCTAGTGTGGTAATTATAAATACTTGTGGATTTTTAGATATTGCAAGGGAAGAGAGTGTTGGAAAAATACTAGAGATAGAAGAAAAAAAACAAAAAGGCCTTATTGATAAGGTTATTGTTATGGGATGCTTAGCTGAACGTTATGGTGATGAACTTGAAAAGGAAATTCCAGGAGTTGATAAATTTTTTGGTTCTGAAGAGCATGAGGCTGTTATAAGGTATATTTCAGGCAAATCATTTAATTTGGATGACCCTGATATTATTAGAGCATCATTAACACCTAGTCATTATTCTTATTTAAAAATAGCTGAAGGATGCGATAATGCATGCTCCTTTTGTTCTATTCCTCTTATGAGAGGTTTGCAAAAGAGTCAGCCACTTAGATGGAATATTGAGGAAGCAAAAAGATTAGCTTCTAGAGGGGTTAAGGAGCTTCTTGTTATTGCTCAAGATTCCACATCGTATGGTTGGGATGTATCTCCGAAAACTTCTTTACATGAGTTATTTTCAGAATTAGATAAAATAGATCAAATTGAATGGCTCCGCCTTCATTATGCCCATCCTTCTAATTTACATCGTGAGATGATTAAATCTTTTGGTCGTCTTGATAAGTTGATTCCTTATATTGATATGCCTATACAGCATGGTGCAGATAAAATGTTAAAAATTATGAAAAGAGGATTAAGGTCAGATGGAATCAAAAAGAAGATAGATGCTCTACGGAAGGTAAATGAAAATATAGCCATTAGAACATCCATTATAGTGGGGCACCCTGGTGAAACTGATAAAGAGTTTCAAGAATTATTAAATTTTATATCAGATATTGAATTTGATCGCTTGGGTGTGTTTCAGTATTCTCATGAAGAAAACACCTTTGCGGCAGACACTATGGAAGATGAGGTGCCGAATGATGTTAAACAAGAAAGATTTGACCAAATGATGGCATTTCAACAAACTATTAATTTTAAAAAAAATAAAGAATTAATAGGGTCTAATCAAAAAGTTTTGATTGATGTTTCTAAAGATAATTTTTCACTGGGGAGAACTTTTAGAGACTCTCCAACAATTGATAATTATGTTAAAATTGATCAAAAATTAGATGTTGGAAAATTTTATGATATTGATATAGTTTCTGCACAGGAATATGATTTAATTGGAAAGGTGAGTGATTGATGAATTTTAAAATTTTAGGTATAGAGCATATAGGTATTGCTCAATATAAAGATTCAAATAAGCTTTCATCCTTTTTTGAAAATGTGCTTAATCTATCAAAAGCTTCTGAAGTTGTAGAGGAGCAAAAGGTTCTGACTGAGATTTTTGATACAGGAGCTGGAAAAATAGAGCTTTTATCTGCAACCGATAAAGACTCGGTAATTAATAAATATTTAGCTAAAAAGGGTCAATCTATTCATCATATAGCTATTTTGGTTGATAATATAGATGAAGCTCTTAAGTATTTAAAGTCAAAAAATATTAAATTAATTGATCACTCTCCTCAAAAAGGTGCAGATAATAAGAAAATTGTATTTATACATCCACATTCTACTCCAGGCATATTATTAGAGCTTTGTCAAGAAGTTTAAAACTTGATATATGTCTCAAGCACTTAAAAAAAAACTTTCTGCCATCCCTTCTAATCCCGGTGTTTATTTTTTTAAAGACAAAAAAGATCAGATTATATATATAGGAAAAGCTAAATCTCTTAAAAAAAGAGTGGGTAGCTATTTCAATAAAAATAAGCATGATATTAAAACATCTGTAATGGTTAAGCATATTCATAATATTGATTTTCTTGTTGTTAAAAATGAAGCAGAGGCTCTTATTACAGAGTCAAATCTTATAAAAATAAATAAGCCCCGTTATAATGTTTATCTCAAGGATGATAAAACTTATCCATATATTAGAATTACTAATGAGAGCTATCCTAGGGTTGAAATTGTGCGTTTCAAACATTTTAATAAGGATGGACATCTTTATTTTGGCCCTTACACAAGAGCAGGAGAGCTTCGAAATGTTTTAAAGCTTTTATATAAAGTATTTCCAATTAAAACATGCGATTTTAAAAAAAGAGAATCCTGTTTCTGTGGATTCTGTATGAGTGTAAAAAAAATAACTGAAGAAAAGTATGGTCAAGTTATCAATCAAGTTATTAGCTTTTTAAAAGGAAAGACTAACAGTGTTGTTAAGTACTTAAATGTTCAAATGGAGATGCTTAGCGATCAAATGGAGTATGAGAAAGCAGCTACTCTTAGAGATCAAATAAAATTAATTAAAGATTTTTATAAATCAGAAAACCATAGATTAACAGATGTGGTAAATAGAGATTTTTTAGGATTTTCTAATGAGGATGATATAGGGGTGGTTACTATGATTAAATATAGAAATTCTAAGTTAATTGCTAAGGAAACTTTTGAAATTAATACTTCTGATAGTTCGGATGAGAATATTGTAGGTTTTATAAAACAGTACTATTTATCAACTTTTGATATACCAAAAGAAATTATTGTTCAAAATGATATTGTAAGTCAATCAGATATTAATAACTGGATGGAAGCTTTAGATAGGAAAATACCTAAAATCTTAGTTCCTATAAGAGGGAATAAAAAACAAGAGTTAGAACTGTGTATTAAGAATTCTAAGCTTCAGCTCAAGCGTATCCTATCAAAAAAGAAAAGGAGAAAAGAGTTTGTATCAAAAATGGTTACAGCTCTTCAGAAAGATTTAGTCCTTGAGGTTCCTCCTAGAAGAATCGAGGGTTTTGATAATTCAAACATACAAGGCAAATACCCTGTATCAAGCATGGTTTGTTTTATTGATGGAAAACCTAGAAAGAGTGAATACCGAAAATTTAAAATTAAAAATGTGAACGGTATTGATGATTTTGCTATGATAAAAGAGGTGGTAACAAGAAGGTATAAAAGGGTTGTAAAAGAAAAATTGCCTCTTCCTGATTTAATATTGATTGATGGGGGTAAGGGGCAACTTTCATCAGCTAAAAGTGCCCTTGATGATTTAGGGCTCTCATTTATTCCTGTTATAGCACTTGCTAAAAAGATGGAAGAGGTTTTTAAGCCTGAATTTTCAGAACCTCAAAGCATCAGTAAAACTTCACCTGGATTAGTACTTTTAAAACAGGTAAGAGACGAATCTCATCGCTTTGCTATCACCTTTCATAGACAGTTAAGAGAAAAAGGTATGTTTAATTAAATATATAAATTTATTTAATTACTTAAAGTAATACTTTAAATTAAAAATTAATTTAGAATTAGATATAATTTGAAATAAGTCGATGAAAGTGGTGAGTGCCCTTCTCGTGCTCAGCTGAGTATCGGCCTCTATCATAGAACTTGGATTTAATACCTCTTTGAACATTAAGAACTACTCTCTGATCCTCAAGCTCTATATAATCCACACTGTTACTGTCCCCAAAGCTTTGTTTATGACCCTTTATAGGAAGAGATATAAATCTGATTCTTGTTTTTTCCTCACTCAAAGGCTCAATGATATTAACTGAAATTCCCCATTTATAGAAATTGAGCATAATATTAGGAAACAGCCAGAAATAAAGTGCATACACTTCATTTAAGGGTGTATTATTAATTGTTCCTGTTTCACCTAAGGAATCCTTTTTATTTTGAGATTTAGCCATCTGTAGTACTGCATGCTCTAGAAGTATTGTTTCATAGGACTGGTTTTCTATATCTGATGATAATCCTTGATGAACATAGGCAATATGAAATCCTTCAAGGTAATTCTCGCAATAAAGTGCCCAGTGAGCATCAATTTCATAGGTATTAGAAGCTTGTTTATCAAAAGATAATTTTTCAAAGGGATACCAATTAACTAGTTTGTTAATTTCATTCAATCCTTTTAATATGGATTTATTTTCTCCTGTATTAACAAATAAAAGACCATTCCAGTTAATCAGGTTTATATTTTTATTTAAACTATCACCCTCTGAAGGAAAATTTTTTGTCTCTTTAAATCCAGGAGCATAATTAATACTTCCATCTAAATTAAAGCTCCTTCCATGGTAATTGCATATCAATTTATTCTTATGTTCTTTTTTGTTACAGATAATATTACCTCTATGGGTACAAACATTGCTCAGACAAAAGATATTATCATCCTCCTTTGTGATAACAAGAGGAATGTCCAGCCAATTTTCAAATAAACTGAATGGGATATTTTTTGTTTTTATCAATTCTGATTGATGGCACACAAATTGATATGAGTTTTCAAAAATAGATTGACTTTTTTTAAATATTTCTTCTGATGTATAAAAAGAGGATGGGGGAGTTTTAGCTAGTTCTATGTTTTTATTAATATCCATGAAATAGAATATAATAATATATTATAAATCTGACCAATACTGTTTAAGCTTATCAATACCTTTATTAATATCATTCTGGGATATACCTGAAAATGCAAAACGTATATATTTTTTATTTTCACCATCAATAGTTTTTCCAAAATGTTCTCTAGTACAGAAAGACACTCCCGTATTTAGCAATGTTTTTCTTCTGAAATTTTCATAAGACTGGGCATTCATTGATTTATAAATTTCAGTTATATCAGGAAAAAGGTAAAATGTAGAATTTGGTATTGATAGTCTTAGCCCCTTTATTTCATTAAGCTTAGACGATAATAGATCTCTTCTATTTTTTAATCTTTGTAGAATTTTTTCTGCACCTTCCTGACTACCTGTTAGAGCTTCTATGCCACCATATTGTATAAAATGATTGGTACATGATTCATCATTTGTACCTAATTTTGAAAATATTTTCATAATTTTTTCTGGTCCAACTGCTGCACCTAACCTCCAGCCTGTCATAGCATATGTTTTAGAGAATGTATATAAAATAATGCTACGTTCTTTCATATTTGGGAGAGAGACAATACTTTTTGGCATTCCTGAATATTGAATATTAAAGTATGCCTCATCACTTAACACCCATAGATTATACTTTTGTGCAATATTTGCAATCCACTGCATTTCTTCATTGCTGGATTCACCACCAATCGGATTTTGGTAATTATTGTAGACTAAAAGTTTTGTTTTATCATCAATTAAATTTTCAAAATGTTCTCTATCAATTTTAAATCCATCTTCTGAATGAATATATCTGTAAGGTAGCGCAATACCGCCATTATACTCTATTTGACTTTCATATATTGGATAGCCTGGATTTGGATATAAAACACCATCTCCAGGATTCATGAGTGTATTAATAAATTTTAGTATTACAGGCTTTCCTCCTGGTTGAACTACAACATTTTCTCTAGTGTAGTTAACATTTCTTTGAGAACCTATTACATCTGCGATGGCGTCTCTTAGTTGAGGGATTCCAGCAGAAGGAACATAACCAGTCTTGCGATTATACATTGCTTTTTCAGTTGCTTCAATAATATTTTTAGGTGTTTCAATATTTATATCACCTAAATGAAAGGGGAATACTGTGTTTCCCTTTAGAGCATGCTCAGTAGCATCACTTGAAACAGCAAAAGCTGTTTCAGTACCCAAATTAACAAGTCTATCAGAATATGTAGTTTTATTCATATTAATCCTCTGGTAGCATATTTTTTAAGGTTTCTAATCTTTTATTTCTATCATGCATAAATTTATCTATAGCTTTTTGCTGCCAATCTGATGATAGATGAGCTTCATCTATAACTTCTTTAAGATTCCCTCCGAATCTCCATCTATTATCCCAATCAGGTGATAATGAATATTTTTTAACTAAAGGATGTTTTATCCAATTTCTCATATTATTAAGAGAGGTATTAGTTATAATCATAGAGTCAAACCAGTCTTGTTGTTTCATTACAGATTCTTGATATTTTTTACTTTGCATATTAAACAGTGTCCAAGAAAGAGCAGCAACAATTTTAATATTAGGTCCATTTGAATTTAATTCTGGTAAAATTTTACATAATTCACTTATAACACTTGTGCCTCTAACAATTACAACACCTTGTTTAGGTTTATTTTTATCATATTTTTTTAGTACATAAGCACCTTTTGCAGCATCAAAATGTGAAGGCATTTTTAAAACTTTTCTATCAGGAATTTCAATTGGAGGGCGAGTTAAATGTAATGCAATTATTGGGATATCTGTACTTAATGCTGCACCTAGCATTACAGGTACTTCATTGTACTCCCATGGATGAATATTAATAATATTATTATCAGGAAACATCTGAGTTACTCCAGGAGCAAAAATCCCAAAATGTGTTCTACTATCTTCGGCTGTTTCTGGTCCAGAGTGACCAGCAACCCATATAGTTTTTCCAACTTTTAGCTGTGAATCTTGAGCTAATTGACTGTATAATCTATATGCACCATATTTTAAATAAGAAAAAGAGCCATAAGTGCTACATGCAGTTATATATCCATTAAAGTTATCAAAAGGTTTATTTGAAAGATTTACAGAGCTTATCCCTGTCATTATGCCTGCATTAGCAAATTCAGTTATGCCCTGAGGTAATAAAGTTCCAGTATTATTGGTTTTAGGGTTATACATACCAAAATCATCGTCATTCATCCAGCCTTTACTAAAACCTGCAATATTTGTAGACCCAGCTAAATCTGCAGAACAAACTAAAGCAAGGGGCCTATTGTATTTTTTGTAAACATAAGAGTTAATCCATGAGCCAAAATGACCAAATGCAGCTCTATTAGGTGCAATTTCTCCAGGATTTTTAAATAAACTGGCTGGATAATTTTTAAAATCATATAACACTTCATCTTGGAATGGATTATTTTTAAATTTATTTTTAACTTGATCACTTTCATGAATTGATTCTGAAATTTTTATTAATCTATCAGCGACATAATCAGCTAAACCTGGAATTGTTTTATATAATGATAGAACTGATTCTAAAGTTTCTTTCATTTGAGATTTATTTTTACCTTCATTATCTAGGCTTGGTTGGTCCATATATTTAAAATCAACCCCATACCTTTCAGAGAATTCTTTTTTTGTGTCCCAAAATTCATTTGAATTTCTTTTATGTGGAGTGCCATGACTAGCACTATCATATTTTAGATAACCCCTACCTTTACGAGTTTTTACCCAAATTGCCTTAGGTCTATCTTTTTTTTCATCTGAGAAAAGTTCAGAGTAGGCATTTAATATTGACTCCCAATCTTCTCCATTTTCTGTGCCACTTACCTTCCATCCATAAGGTTCAAACCAATCCTTAGGGGTGCCTGCCTTGATTTGACTAAATGGCCTATTATCAATACCAAAATCATTCCAATCTAGCATATATATTAGATTTTCTAATTTTAATCCATACGAGGATATTCTAGCTTCATGGGTAACTCCTGCAGTTAATCCTCCTTCGCCTTCTAATGCAAATACCTTTGTTTGATTAGCCCCAGAATATTTTAATGCAAAAGCTTGTCCAACAGCAGGTGCTGCACCATGCCCTGTTGGTCCGGTGTTAAATTTAAAAAATAATGTTTTCCCCTCCATTTCTGCATGCCCTGGAAGTCCATCTTTTCTTCTAAGATTCAATAAATCTTCATAATAAAGTGTATATTTATCACCCAGAGGATTTAAATAGATGTTATTTTTAGTTTCTTGATATTTAATTCTTAAAGCTTCATTAAGTACAGCTAAAGTTGCATATACAACTGGGTTTGTATGGCCAGCAACCAAAGTAAAGCGATCTCCAAAAGTTGCTCCAGGATTTCTAATATCCCATTTCATAACTCCAGATAGTAAGGTTGATAGTAGTAGAGGTACCTTTGATCTAGAACCGCCTGGATGACCACTCTGTGCATGATTAAGGGCTATATCGATACTTTGATCAATCATCGCTGCGACTGCATCCCAAAATTTAAAATTCTTTTTATTTTCTTTAAGTAAATTCATGTTTAGTTATTATAGCTTTTAAAATCTTTAATGATTTGTTTAAATACAGGTACTGATTTTTGTTGATTAAAATCAAAACAAACAATAACAACTTTTGCGGTTGCAATAGGTTTTAAGTTGTCTTTGCTATTAAAAAGACTTGATTCTACATCAAAGCTACTAGTTCCTATTCGACTTATTTTTTGTCCAACAACAATATCTGTAGGGTGTTTTAATTGTTGATAGTAATCAATTGTAATAGATGCAACGATAAGTGATTGACCAGTTCCATCATAAGGTAAATTCCATCTTTTAAATAAAGTGCCTCGAGCTGTTTCAATATATGTTGCAAACACTGCATTGTTTACATGTCCAAATGCATCTAAATCTCTCCATCTTGTTTGTAAATTTACATGAAGAGGATAATCTGAAAGTTGTTTATTTTTCATTTAAATATTTTTCTAATTTAGGTCTTATTACAAAATTGCAGTAGGCTACATTTTTATTGTTATTATAATAGTTCTGATGATAATCTTCTGCAATATAGAATTTTTTAAAAGCTGTAATTTCAGTTACAATATCATCTTTAAAATTAGATTGAATTTTTTTTATTGTGTTTTCTGCTACCTCTTTTTGTTTTTCATTGTGATAAAAAATAGATGATCTATACTGAGTACCAATATCGTTACCTTGTCTATTAATTGTTGTAGGATCATGAATTTTAAAAAAGATTAACAATAATTCTTCATAGGTTAATTGTTGGTTATCAAATTTAATTTGAGCAACTTCTGCATGACCAGTATTTCCTTCACAAATCATTTTGTAGTTAGGATTTTCAATATAACCTCCAGTATATCCAACATCAATTGATGTAATGCCAGGAACATTTAAAAGTATAGCTTCTATACACCAAAAACAGCCTGCCCCAAGAGTCGCAATGTCCATAAAATACCTCTTTAAATTACCTCCATAATTTAAAGACAGTTTTAAAAAAAAACAAAGCTAAGTAAGATATGACTAATATGCATATTTTTTTTATTTTTATAATATGAAAAATTAAATTAAATTATAAGTCAATATGGCAGACTTTAAAATAATTTCTGATTTCAAACCTGCGGGCGATCAACAGCAAGCTATTGATTCTATAGTAAGTGGCCTTAATAATAATGAAAAACATCAAACATTACTTGGAATTACAGGTTCAGGAAAAACATTTACTATGGCTAATATAATTGAGAAGGTTCAAAAACCAACATTAATCATTTCTCATAACAAAACTTTAGCAGCACAACTTTTTTCTGAATTTAAATCATTATTTCCTAATAATGCTGTAGAGCTTTTTATATCTTACTATGATTATTATCAACCTGAGGCATATATGCCAGTTTCAGATACTTTTATTGAGAAGGATTCTTCTATTGATGAGGAAATTGACAAATTGAGAATAAAAACGACAGCATCTTTAGCGAGCAGAAAGGATGTTATTATTATTGCTAGTGTTAGCTGTATATATGGCATAGGTTCTCCACGCTCATACAAAAATTTATTTGTTTCAATTAATTTAGGCGATATAGTAGATGTTAAATTGCTTTTTAAAAAATTAGTAAATATTCATTACAATAGAAACGATATGGTTTTAGAACCAGGAACCTTTAGGCTTAGAGGTGATATTATTGAGCTATTTCCAAGGTATGAAGAATTCCCTATTAGGATAGAACTTTTTGGTGATGAAGTTGAAAAAATTTATTCTTTTAATTCATTAACATCAGAAATTTTAGATTCTAAAGAATCCTTATCTATTTATCCAGCTAAGCATTTTGTCGTTAACAGAAAAGATCTTGAAAAAGCCATGGAAAAAATTAGAACTGAATTAAGTGATAGATTGGCATATTTTAAAGAAAACGGAATGCTTTTAGAGGCTCAAAGGCTTGAGCAGAGGACTTTGTTTGATTTAGAAATGATGATGGAACTAGGTTATTGTTCTGGTATAGAAAATTATTCCAGACATATAGATGGAAGAAAAAAGAATCAGCGTCCTTATACACTTTTAGACTTTTTTTCTGATGATTATTTAATTTTTGCAGATGAATCACATGTAAGTATTCCTCAATTAAATGCTATGTATAATGGTGACAGGTCTAGAAAAAATACACTTGTAGAATATGGATTTAGATTACCTTCAGCTTTAGATAATAGACCTATGAAGTTTTCTGAATTCCAAGAAGCTACCAATCAAATTGTTTATGTTTCTGCTACACCTTCTGAATATGAATTAAAACAATCAAAAGGAATATTTGTTGAGCAAATTATAAGACCTACTGGATTGTTAGACCCAAAAGTTGTCGTAAAAAAGACAAAAGGCCAAGTAGATGATTTAATAAAAGAAGTTAAGAAAGTCATATCAAAAAATGAGAAAATATTAATAACAACACTTACTAAAAAAATGTCAGAAAAATTAACTGATTATTTAAAAGGGGTCGGCTTAAGGGCTGAATATATGCATAGTGATATAGATACTTTAGAAAGGATTAGAATATTAACTTCATTAAGAGAAAATATATTTGATATTTTGGTTGGTATAAATCTTTTAAGAGAAGGTCTTGATATTCCAGAGGTATCCTTAATCATTGTGTTAGATGCAGATAAAGAAGGATTTTTAAGGTCAAAAACATCTTTACTTCAAGTTGCCGGTAGGGCAGCTAGAAATATAAATGGTAGAGTTGTTATGTATGGAGATCGAGTGACAAATTCAATGAAGCATTTAATAGATGAAACTAAAAGAAGAAGAAAAATTCAATCTGATTTTAATAAAAAGAATGACATAATTCCTAAAACGGTTAAAAAAACAAATAGTATAATTACTTCTATGATGATTGATAAAGCCAATAAAAGTCAATCTAATTTAGATATAAAGAATTTTGATAAAAAAATTGAATCTTTTGATGCTATTGAAGCATTAGATTTTGTTGAAAAATTAAAAAGAAAGATGAAAAAGTGTGCTCAAAACTTTCAATTTGAAGAGGCAGCTTTACTAAGAGATCAAATTATAAAAATAAATGGACAAATAAATAAATGAAAAAAAATGTATTAATATTAGGTTCAGGTGGTAGGGAGTATGCTATGGCCTGGAAACTATCAAATGATAATGATGTAGAGTCAATTTTTTGTATACCAGGAAATGCAGGAACATCCATCATAGCTAAAAACAAATCACTACCCCTTAATGATCATCAACAAATATTAGATTTTGTCAATAAAAATAATATTGATTTGACTATTGTTGGTCCTGAAAATTTGTTAGATGATGGAATAGTTGATTTTTTTAAATTAAATAATAAAAAAATATTTGGTCCTACTAAATCAGCCTCTAGATTAGAAAGTAGTAAAATTTATGCTCGAGATATAATGAAGAAATATAATATTCCTCACCCTAAATACATTTCATGTTCAAATCAAGATGAAGTAAAAGTTGCTAAGAATATTCTTGGTTTACCTATTGTTTTAAAAGCTGATGGCTTAGCCGCTGGAAAAGGAGTTATTATATGTAATAATGAAAATGACTTTAAGGATGCTTTAGATATTTTTTTTGAAGGTAAAAATTTTGGTAGTGCTTCTGAAAAAATTTCTGTTGAAGAATGTATATCTGGCCCTGAAATTTCTATTTTTACAGTTTGTAATGGTTCAGATTATATTGTTTTAAATAATGCTCAAGACCATAAAAGGGCTTTAGATGGAGATATGGGGCCTAACACAGGTGGAATGGGTGCATATGCTCCTACACCTCTATATAATAAGGCTTTAGAGGATAAAATTAAAAATCAAATTATTGAACCTACATTAGAAGCTATGATTAGCGAAGGAGAGCCATATTGTGGATTTTTATATTTTGGGCTTATGTTAGTTAATGGGGAACCATATGTTATAGAATATAATGTAAGGATGGGGGATCCAGAAACACAGGTTGTTATGCCAATGATGGATACTTCTTTATTAAGTTTAATTGATTCAACTTTAAATCAAAAATTAGATTCAATTAAGTATAAAAATAAAAGAGGCTATTGTGTGACTGTAGTTTTGGCTGCTAAGGGTTATCCGGGTTCTTATGAAAAACACCACTTAATAAATGGTTTGAATAATTTAGATGATAATTTAGTTTTTCATGCGGGAACTTCATTTGATGAATTTAATAATATTATTAGTTCAGGAGGAAGAGTTCTTAATGTGATTGGTTTTGGCAATACACTAGATTTAGCTATTCAAGATGCATATAGTTCTATTGATAAAATAAATTTTAAAAATATGTATTACAGGAAAGATATAGCCAAAAAGGGATTAAACTATTAATTAGGAGAAAATATGATAGTTGATGCAAATAAAATTAAAAAATCTGTTGGTATTATTGGAGAGTCTATTGAAATAGAAGAAATGTGCACATTAATTGGACAGGTTGCTAATACTGATATTTCAGTTTTAGTAACAGGGGAATCAGGTTCTGGAAAAGAGATGATAGCTAAAGCTTTACATAAAAATAGTAAGAGAAAATTTGAATCTATGATAACAGTTAACTGTGCTGCAATTCCATCTGGGATTATAGAAAGTGAACTATTTGGACATAAAAAAGGCTCCTTTACAGGAGCACATGAAAATCACAAAGGTTATTTTGAGGCTGCAAATAAAGGAACTATATTTTTAGATGAAATTGGTGAATTACCTTTAGAGACACAAGCTAAATTATTAAGAGTAATTGAGCAAGGTGAATTTATGAGGGTTGGTGAAACAAAAACTCAAAAAACAGATGTGAGAATTATTGCTGCAACAAATAGGCATTTAAGTGAAGAGGTGAAAGAGAAAAAATTTAGACAAGATTTATATTTTAGACTTAAAACTGTTTCAATTGATGCGGCTCCTCTTAGAGAGCATATTGGTGATTTATTTTTATATATTGAACGATTTGGGCTTTTATTTACAGCTAAAAATGATATTCCATTCAAAGGATTTTCTCAAGAAGCGGTTAATTTAATGAAGCGATATAATTGGCCCGGAAATATTAGAGAGCTTAAAAATACAATTGAGAGTTTGCTTGCAATCAATAAAGGAGAAAGAATTCAAGAAGATATGGTTAGAAAATATTTAAAATTAGATGCTAGTCCTTATTCATCTAATGATTCTCTTCCAGTTCCTGTTAATCAAGATTCAGATACAATAGAGAGAGAGTTGATATTAAAGCAATTATTATTTCTTAGGCAGGATGTTAATGAGTTAAAACAATTACTATCATCTAAAATTGGAGATAACTTTGATAATGTGGAACCTAGTAATAAATCTTTATTTGTTCTGCCTGAGAAAGGTTTGAATGAAAAACATAATTCTAATGAAATAAATGATGGTTTATTTAAAGGAATAAAAGATGATGTGATTGGTGAAATAACCATGAATGAATTAGAAAAAGAAATCATTGAGAGAACATTAAAAAATTGTAATGGAAATAGAAGAAAAACTTCTAAGATATTAGATATTTCAGAAAGAACATTATATAGAAAGTTAAAAGAATATGATATTAGCTAAAAAATTTATTTTATTATTTTTATTTTTAATCATGAACTCTTGTGCATTTTATTCGTTAAAAGGAACTATTCCTGTACATATTAAAAATATTTATATTACTCCAATTATTAATAAAAGTGTAGATCAGGAAATTGTAGATTTATTAGATGAAAAATTAAACGAATTGCTTATTAATCAAAATGTATTAGAGATAGTTAATTATGATCAAGCAGATAGTAAGCTTGATATTATAGTAATCGAAGTTTTAGATTTACCATATACACTAAGCCAAGGAAGTCAAGTTGAAAGAGTAGATGAATGGAAGTTATTAATTAAGGCTAATGTAATATGGTCAGATTACAAAAAAGGTGAAATACTTTTTAATACAAACATGAGCGAATGGGGTATTTATGGAGATTCTATAGATATTTCTAGTGACGGTATAGATAATGATGGTGATGGTTTGGTTGATTCTGATGATAGTGATGAAGTTGGGGCTCCACGAGATTCAGCTAAATTAATTGCGATAAATAAAATAGCTGAAAAAATCACAACAAAAATAATTTCTACTTGGTAAAGATAAAGGTATAAAATGAAAAAAATAAGAATAAATAAAATAAATAATTATTTAGATCAGACAATTAAGATTAATGGTTGGGTATATAATTCAAGAAGAAGTGGAAAAATAGGTTTTTTAACTTTACGTGATGGATTTGGATTGCTTCAATGTATTATTGTAAAAAATGAGATTGGTGATGAATTATTTGAAGATTTTAAGCGCCTAACACAAGAGTCATCTCTTTCAATTATAGGTAAAGTTGTTAAAAATGATAGGGCTATTGGTGGCTATGAGATTTTAGTGGAGAATTTTGAAATTCATCATTTAAGCCAAGATTATCCTATCACTCCAAAAGAACATGGCACAGAATTTCTGATGTCGAATAGGCATCTATGGCTTAGATCTAAAAGGCAGCATGCAATATTAAAGGTTCGTCATCAGATTATCAAAAGTATTCGAGATTTTTTTGATATGAATGATTTTACATTAGTTGACACTCCAATTTTTACACCTAATGCTGCTGAAGGTACATCTACCTTATTTAAAACAGAATATTTTGGTAAAGATGCATTTTTAGCACAAACAGGCCAGCTTTATGGAGAAGCTTCAGCGATGTCATTTGGAAGGCATTATAATTTTGGACCTTGTTTTAGAGCTGAAAAAAGTAAGACAAGGAGACATTTAACAGAGTTCTGGATGGTAGAACCTGAAATAGCTTATTGTGAAATTGAAGAAGATATGCAATGGGCAGAAAATCTTTTAATTTATATTGTGAATCAAGTTTTAGAGCATCGATTAAATGAACTTAATATTTTAGAAAGAGACATAGATATTTTAAAGAAAGTAAAAGGACCTTTTCCTAGGGTCAGTTATACCGATTGTGTTGATATGCTAAATAAAGCTGATTTTTCAATTAATTGGGGAGATGATTTTGGTTCTCCAGAAGAAACACATATAGCTAATCAATATGATTGTCCTGTTATTGTTCATCGGTTTCCATCAGAGATTAAAGCTTTTTATATGAAAAGAGATCCTGAAGATGAAAAAGTGGTGCTTGGTATGGATATATTAGCTCCAGAGGGATATGGAGAAATTGTTGGTGGTTCTGAAAGAGAAACGGATATTGATATATTGGTTGAAAGAATTAAGGAAGAAAAATTAAATCAATCTGATTATGATTGGTTTTTAGATTTAAGAAAATATGGGTCAGTTCCTCATTCGGGTTTTGGTATGGGGCTTGAAAGAGTTGTTGCATGGATTTGTGGCTTAGGACATATAAGAGAGACTATTCCATTTGCTAGAACAATGACACGGTTAACTCCTTAGAAAGGAATAATGGATTTAGAAAAAAAAATCTCTAATTGGTTATTAGATTATATTGAGAATAATAACTTAGATAGCTTTGTTGTAGGTATTTCAGGTGGGATAGATTCAGCAGTAACATCTACACTTTGTGCAATGACTGGTCGAAAAACATATATAATTGTTATGCCGATTCATCAAAGAAGAGATGAAACCGATAGAGGCTTAGAGCACTGTGAATGGTTAAAACAAAAATATTCAAATGTAGAACACTTAAAAATTGATTTAACATCTACTTTTGATCATTTTAAATCTGTATTTCCAATTGATTTTGATGATAAATTAGCACTTGCAAATAGCAGAGCAAGAATACGAATGTCATCTTTGTATTTAATAGCTGGAAATAAAAATGGGCTTGTTGTTGGGACGGGTAATAAAATAGAAGATTTTGGAGTTGGTTTTTTTACTAAATATGGTGATGGTGGGGTAGATATTAGTCCAATAGCAGATTTAATGAAGTCAGAGGTTTATAAACTTGGAAAAAAAATAGAGATTATTGATTCAATTATAAAAGCAAAACCAACTGATGGACTTTGGGATGATGAAAGAACAGATGAAGATCAATTAGGGGTTTCATATAATGAGTTAGAATGGGCTATGAATTTTAAAGGTAATGAATCTGATTTAACTAAAAATCAACAAAATGTATTATCAATCTATAGAAAGCATAGAGATAAAAATCTTCATAAAATGAAGAATATCCCAGTATTTAAGAATGAATCAGAATAAAGAAAGATTATTTATCATTGATGGAATGGCTCAAATTTATAGAGCACATTTTGCTATGATTAGTAATCCTCTTACTACAAAAGATGGTCGACACACTTCTGTTATTTATGGTTTTTTAAATATGCTTTTTAAAATTATACGGGATGAAAGTCCCGATTACTTAGTAATTGCAATGGATTCTAAAAGTAAAACTTTTAGGCATGAGTTATTTGAAGATTATAAGGCTAATCGTCAAAAAATGCCAGATGAAATATCTTATCAAATTCCTATTTTAAAAGAGATTATTGAATATTTAGGTATTGAGCTTATTGAAAGACCAGGTTATGAGGCTGATGACATTATGGGCTCTTTATCCAAAATTGCAGAATCAAACAATATTGAAAGTTATATTGTATCAGGTGATAAAGATATGTTACAAATGGTTAATAATAATATTATTGTCTATGCACCTGGCAATAGATTTAAGCCAACTACCAAGTTTAAAAAAGAGGAAGTTAAAAATAAGATGGGTGTCTATCCTGAAAGAGTTATAGATCTTTTAAGTTTGATAGGCGATTCATCTGACAATATTCCTGGAGTAAGAGGAGTAGGGCCAAAGACAGCTATAAAATTAATAGAACAATTTGACTCTCTAGATAATTTAGTTAATAATATTGATGATATTAAAAATGATAGAATTAAGAATTTAATTAAAGAAAATCTTGATTCACTTAGTCTAAGTAAAGAACTTGTAACTATTAAGGATGATCTGGATATTACATTTTCTAAAAAAGATTTTGAATTTAAAAGCATTAAGGATAAAGATAATGTAATTAAAATGGTTAACGATTTTGAACTATCTTCAATTATTTCTAATTTAGAGAAGCTTGAATTTATTAAGGTTAAAAATGAGCCTAAAATTGTAAAAGAAAAAAAATATCAATTAATATTAAATGATAATGAACTACATAATGCTATTGATTCTATTTTAAAATCTAATATTATATCTTTTGATTTAGAAACTACAGGTGTTAATCCTATGACTGCTGAAATTGTTGGTATTTCAATTTCAACTGAATTTGACCAAGGGTTTTATATTCCAATTTTATTTCCCAATAATTTAGATACTGAAATTATTCCAAAAATTAGTTATGATAATATTTATAAAGAGATTGAATTAATTTTCAATTGTCCTGAAACACTTTATATTGGCCAGAATATTAAATATGACATATTAATTTTAAGAAGATATGGTATTGAAGTAAAGGGAGAGTTATTTGATACCATGATAGCAGCCCACTTATTAAATCCTGACCGCCGATCATATAAAATGGATTTTTTATCAATAGATTATCTTGATTATGAGATGATACCTATTGAAAATTTGATAGGCCCAAAAGGAAAAAATCAGAAATTAATGTCTGAAATAGAGCTCAAAGATATTTCGTATTATGCCTGTGAAGATAGTGATGTTGCTCTGCAATTACATAGATTATTATCAGAGGAGCTTAAGAAACAAAAGCTTGATAAAATATTCTATGATATTGAAATACCAACTATGAAGGTTTTAATTGATATGGAGTATGCAGGAATTAATATTGATGTAAGTTTTTTTCAAAAATTATCAGATAAAATAGGTAAAGATATAGAATCTGTATCTGAAAAAATATTTTCTTATACTAATACAAGGTTTAATATTAATTCTCCTAAACAATTGTCTGAGGTTCTTTTTGATCAATTAGGTTTAAGTCCGGTAAAGAAAAGAAGTACTTCTGTGGATGTTTTAGAAGAGTTAAAAAAACAACACCCTATTGCAACAGAATTGTTGAATTATCGTCATTTTAGTAAGCTAAAAAATACTTATCTTGATGCCATTCCAACACATCTTAATAGCAATACATCGAGGGTCCATACCTCTTTTAATCAAACTATAGCATCAACAGGAAGACTATCAAGCACAAAGCCTAATCTTCAAAATATACCAATTAGAACTGAAATATCTCGAGAGATTAGAAAAGGTTTTATTGCTCAAGATACTAATTCATATATTTTTGCAGCTGACTATTCGCAGGTAGAATTAAGAGTGATGGCTCATTTTTCAAAAGAAGATGAATTGATATATTGTTTTAAAAATGATATTGATGTTCATACTAGAACAGCTTCAAATATTTTTAAAGTTAATTCAGATGATGTTAATTTTAATCAAAGAAGAACAGCTAAAGTTGTTAACTTTAGTATTATGTACGGAGCTGGTCCTTTTAGACTTTCACAGGAATTGGATATATCTATGAAAGAAGCTAAAAAAATTATTGAAGCATATTTTGATACATACCCTGGAATCAAAAGGTTTATGGATGATACTCTTTTGAAAGCTAGAGAAATTGGTTATGTAGAGACTCTTTTAGGAAGACGTAGATATGCAGATGGCTTGACCTCTTCTAATGTAAATATTATTAAAGCTGAAGAAAGAGCTTGTATTAATATGCCTATTCAAGGTACTGCTGCAGAATTAATAAAAATTGCTATGATAAATGTTAATAACAGAATCAAAAAAAATAAATTAAAATCTAGAATGATTCTTCAAATTCACGATGAATTATTGTTTGAAGTCCCTAAAGATGAGATTGATATTTTATCTTCTTTGGTTAAGGATGAGATGGAAAATGCAATCAAGCTTGATATTCCATTACATGTTGATTGTGATTATGGTCAAAATTGGTTTGAGGCACATTAAATGGCAGCATTTTTATCATTTAATAAAATTGGAAAAAAAAATAATAATGTTAATCTATTAGCAGATCTTTCATTTGGTGTGCAAAAAGGTGAATCTTTATGTATTTTAGGAAAGTCAAATTCTGGAAAGAGTGTTCTATTTCAGATATTAATGGGTATTATAAAAAAGGATAAGGGGCAAATCTTTGTTAATGGAATGGACTATGATATTAGAAAAAATGAGATATTGCCTATGATTGGATATGTACCTCAAGAATCTATTTTTGATGAGAATTTAAATATATATGATAATTTACTTATTTACTCATCACTTTACGGGTTGAAAAAAAATAAAATTAAAAAAGAAATAAAATATTGGTCAGATATTCTTCAGATTACTAAGTATTTAAAAAAAACTATTAATTCATCTCCTGATTCAATTCTAAAAAAAGCATCTTTTGTCAGAGCTTTAATTCATAATCCAGATATTTTATTAATGGATGACATTACATCTTCTATGGATTATTATGATAAAAATATTATTTTTGAAACTATTCAAAACATACAAAAAAATAAAAGTATATTATTTATTACACAAAATTTTAATCTTGCTGAAATTTACTCTGATCGTATTATTTTAATTGATAACGGAACTGTTGCTTTTAATGGTTCAATACAAAATTTAGATAATAAAATAAATGATACTTATAAATATCGATTTACTTTTAAGAGAATAGTGCCTAGTGAATTTTTAAAAACAGTACGAAACAATAAGGAAATAAATCATATTACATCAAGAGACAACAATCTTGAGTTAACAATTCAAGATAAATCTGTGTTTTTTGACATTTTCAAAATTGCTGTTAATTACGAGTTGGTTGATTTAAAAATTAGCAATTCTAAATTAAGTGAATTATTTAAGAAAGTGATAGATTCCAAATGATTGTATTTACATTATTAAATAGAAATTTTTTATTTTTTTTAAATAAGATTCAAGCTCAGTTAATTTTATATTGTTTGTTTCCATTATTTATTTATTTGCTTATTGTTGCACCTTTATCTAATCTTTTTAACATAGTTGAAACTTCTGGTATGAAATACTCTTATCATGCTATTTCAGCTACTATTTTTGCTTGTAGCAGTATATTTGCTTTTTTTACTCCATTAGTACTTTTAAATAATGATAAAAAAAATAAATTTTTATTATATTTATTTACAACTGGCATTAAACCTAATAATTATTTTTTATCTATTATTTTATATTCAATAATTTGTGCATATATTGAATTTGTTTTATCACTTATTATATTTATTCAATTATCAGGTTCAGGTTCTCAATTAGGAGTTATTCTATCTTGGTGGCAAATTTTTTATTTTTTTATCATTACTTTTCCTTGTGTTTTATTTTTTTCTAATTTAGGATTACTTTTATCTAATCTATTAAAGTCATTAGATACAATATTAATTGGTATAATATTTTTATTTTTATTTATTATTTTTGGTAGTTGTTCTTTTATTCCAATTGAATATTATCCTAGTGCTTATGGTAATTTTGTAAATGATTATAATATTATTTACAAATTATTTGATATGTTTATATTAATTTTAAAAAATAAAAATATAGGTTTAGCTACTTTTGTTATTTCATGTTTTTTATCTATCTTGTTTTACTTTTTGAATTTAGTCTTTTTTAAAAAAATAGCTGAGAATCAATAATGAAAATATATTTTGGCTTAGATGGTGGAGCTTCTTCAACACGGGCAGTTTTAGTTGACTCAAATGGGAGTACTTTAAATAAGAAAAAATTAGATAAAGGGACAAATCTAAAGGTATATCAAGATTTGGCAATTAAAAGAATTTCTGAGCTAATTTTAGATTTATGTAAAGAAATTTCTTTATCAGTTGATGATATAGAAGGTTTTGGATTTGGTTTGGCTGCTATCTCTTATGACGAAGGTCGAGAATCTTTATTTAAAGAATTAGATAGATTAAATATTGCAGACAGATCAATTCTTATAAATGATGCAGAAGCTGCATATAAAATATGTTGCCCGGATGATGTGGGTATTTTGCTGACTGTGGGTACAGGAGTTATTTGTATTGCAAAAAATTCAAATGGTGAATTTGTAAGAATGGCTGGTAAGGGGCATGATAAAACTGATATAGGTAGCGGTTATTGGATTGGGAAAGAAGTTTTATTAAAATTATCTTTTAATGAAGCTATTACAGATTACGATCAGGATTTGATGCAGTTAAGAGAAATAGTTTGTAATAAATTTTCAAAAAATAATTTAAAAGATGTATTA
>CEUQ01189779.1_pt1 | contig 61465 bp, 58 predicted proteins | sample 361491 | NCBI WGS metagenome assembly CEUQ01 (sample SAMEA2622796, study PRJEB7988) | marine metagenome | biome: marine biome (ENVO:00000447); feature: marine epipelagic mixed layer (ENVO:xxxxxxxxx); material: "saline water (ENVO:00002010), including plankton (ENVO:xxxxxxxx)" | depth 120 m | reverse complement strand
TAATAGCTCAATTGGCTTGATTTATGCACTGAAAAAAATTTTATAAAATTGATATATGATCAATATTAAAAACTTTTCACATTTAAATAATGAGACATCAAATTTAAACGATAATTTTTTTTCAATAAAAAAAAAAACAAAATCAAGAAAAAGAATTCTTATAATCTCAGGTGGCTCAAGAAATGGAAACCATTTAGTTACCAGTATTTTAGATGGGCATCCACAATTGCCTTTTTTGCCCGGTGAAGATAGAGCCTTAAGTGAAATTTTTTGGAATTTTTTTAAGAATAAAAAAAAATTTTTAAAAGATTTAAAAAATAAAGAAAATTATAAAATAATATCCAAACTAAGTGGTGTAAAATTTGATAAATGGAAAAAAATATCTGAGAAAAAATTTTCCAAAAAACATAAGAATCAATGGGCAGGCAATCATCCACAAGGCTTTGTTCCATTATTAGAATACCCAAATCAAAATTATTTTTCTTTTAATCACGAAGCATATTTGAAAACTTTAAAATTAAATTTTAAAGATAAAATATTAACATTTGAGGATTTTTTTATTAATTACTTAGATGCTTTTTCAAAATTGGTAAAAAGAAGAAATAGCGATTTAAAATATGACTATATTTATGCAAACTCCGGATTAAGAAGAGAATTGTATTATTTATGCAAAAAAAGATATGATGTTAAATGTATTGTACCAATTAGAAAATTTGAAACATTTTATTTTTCAAAAATTTATGCAAGATTTAAGACGGTAGCTATAAAACATAAATATATTAATTATGCATGGCCTCATTGGAAAAATAAAACTATTGATTATTTAATTTTAAAAAAAATGTTTCCAAAACAAATCGTGTTAGTTAAATTTGAGGATTTAATAAAAAAAGATAACGCTTACATTTTAAAAAAAATTTGTGATTTTTTAAAAATAAAATTCGATAAATCATTAAACTTAAAAACTTTTAATGGATTTAATGTAAAACCTAATTCATCTTTTAAAAATAAAAAGATTAAAAAAAAAAATAGATTTCCAAAAGAATATATGCCCATTGATTATAAAAAAATTTATCAATTAGTTGAAAAAATGAGTCTTAAATAAGGTTTTCAGAGATAATTTATATTAGTTCTCTAATTCCTTTTTTTGTAAATATAGTTTTTATATTCCTTAAATCTTTATTTAAAGTTCTTAATAATATTTCTAAATTTATTAACTTAAAAATTTCTTTATAAGATAAATTTTCCTGTACTTTAATTTTTTTCAATATTTTAAAATTTTTAAAGTTCCAAAATTTTTTATTTGAAATAAACTTAGAATAATTTCTTGTACCTTCTTTTTTTCTATTTATAAAATTTCCATAATTCTTTATCGCCAATTTTCTAAACAAGTATTTGTTTTTAAATTTATTTACATTATAAATTTTGCATTTAAGGGGTAAATTTATGCAAAACTCAACTAAATCTAAATCTAAAAATGGAGATCTTACTTCAATCGACTCTGACATGGAAAACTCATCAATATGAGGTAGAGTGCAACTTTGTAAAAAAAATTCTGTATCTAGAAGAGAATTAGTAATTAGTTGTTTTTCTTTTTTATCTTTAATAAAAGGTATTCTTTTTATTATTTTTTTTTTTGAGTTAACTATTGGTTTATAATAATTTTTATGAACATGTAATTTTTTTTTTATATTTAGAATTTCGTGTAAGTTGTTTTTTTTATTTTGATTTTCAAAAATTTTCTTAAAAGTTAAATATCCACAAAAATACTCATCTATACCATCACCCCCAAGCAGAACTTTAATTCCTTGTTTTCTTGCAAATCTGCATAATTTCTTCATTGGTGGTCCACCACCCCATTTAGCTGGAAATAAATTAGATTTAGTTAATTCGTATAAACCTTTAAAATATTCTTTTTTATATTGTTTTATAAAAAATAATTTTTTTTTATCAATTTTATTAAGTTTTATTATTTTTGGAACAATTAATGATAAATTTTCAATACCAGCTGATTTATTTGTAAATATTTTAAAATTTTTTGTTAATTTACTATTGTAAAATGCAATTAAAGATGAATCAATTCCCCCACTACATGTAATTCCTATTTTAGCATCAGATAATATATGTCTTGTAATCGCTTTATCTAATTTTATATCTAAAATTTTAAGTAATTCATTTTTATTTTTTTTTCTATATTTTAAGAATTTATTTTTATTTATAAGATCATAACAATTAAAATATTTTTTTAATTTAAATTTGTTATTTCGAAATTCAAAATAATTACCTGCAGGTAAAGTTGATATGTTTTTAAAAAAAGTTTTTGATGGAGTGATTAAACCACCAGAAGAAAAAAAATATTGTTGTACGGATTCTAAATCAAGTTCTTTAGATTTAAAATTTAAATTTTCTAATATTGGTTTTATATTTGTCGAAGCTTGAAAATTATCTTTTGACTTACTGTAATAAAAAGGTTTTTGTCCAAAATGATCTCTAGCTCCATAAAAAATATTTTTTTTTTTATCTATAAAAACAAAAGAGAACATGCCTCTTATAACACTCAGAGTGTGTTTAATGCCTCTAAAAACAATTAAATTGAATAAAACTTCAGTATCTGATTTTGTATTAAATTTAATTCCTTGATCTATTAACTTTTTTTTTAATTCTATAAAATTATATAATTCTCCATTAAATAATAATATAAATCTATTTTTTTTATCAGTAAAAGGTTGATTGGATCTGCTATTTAAATCTTGGATAGAAAGCCTAGAAAAGGCAACAAAAAATTTTTTTTCGTTAATATATTTAAAATTATCAGGTCCTCTTTTGTATAGTTCGTCCTTAAGCTTGGATATTTGAGAACTATTTCTTTTTATTAAATTATTTGAATATTCAAAAAAAAAGCCACACATAATGGTTTATACTAACCGAAATATTAATTTAATACAGTAAGATAAAAAAATAGTTGATTAATTTATAATTAATCTTAATTTAAATTATAATGATAAAGGTTTGTATTCTAGATTATGGATCTGGAAACGTCATGTCAGTTCAAAATTTAATCCAACACTTAAAGATTAAATCAATAGTTTCAAACAAAAATTCAGATATCAAGAATAGTACACATATCATTTTACCAGGTGTTGGAGCTTTTGGAGAGTCAATTAAAAAACTTAAAAAAAAAATTGATATTAAATACTTAGAAAAAGAAATTTTAGTAAAGAAAAAACCTTTTTTAGGAATTTGCGTTGGAATGCAGCTACTAGCTGATACAGGAGAAGAGTTTGGTAAGCATAAGGGGCTAGGATGGATAAAAGGACAGGTGGTAAAATTAAAATCTAAAATTTTACCACATATTGGTTGGAATGAAATTGTTTTAAAAAAAAAAAATTTAATATTTAATGATTTAATTGATAAAGATTTTTATTTTGTAAATAGTTTTCATTTTAATGTAAAAGATAAAAAATTAATTTTAGCAAACACTAAATATGAAAATTATTTTTGTTCAATTGTTAATAAAGAAAATATATATGGTGTTCAATTTCATCCTGAAAAAAGTCAAAATAACGGAAAACAAATAATAAAAAACTTTTTGAAAATTTCATGAAAAAAAAAAGACTCATACCTGTTCTTTTATTAAAAGATGGAAATTTGGTACAAGCTCATAATTTTAAATTTTATCAAAATCTTGGAAATCCTGAACAAGCGGTAAAAAGATTAAGTGAATGGGGATCAGACGAATTAATTTATCTCGATATATCAAAAAAAAAACATGAGATTGGGAGATCGGATATTAAATACAAATCTAGTTCTAATTTTTTAAGTATAATTAAAAAGTTTTCAAAATTTAGTTTTATGCCCACAACAATTGGCGGCAATATAAAAAATTTATTTGATGTCGAAAAAAGATTACTAGTTGGCGCAGATAAAGTCTCTATTAATTCAGCAGCTTTAATTAATCCAAAACTAATTTCAGAAATTGCGAAGGAATTTGGATCTCAGTGTTTGGTAATTTCTGTAGATGTAAAAAAAATTAATGGTCAGTATAAAATTTATTTTAATCATGGAATAGATTTAAGTAATTTTAATTTAAAAGAATGGTTAAAAATAATTTACAATAATGGTGCAGGAGAAATATTAATTAATTCAATCGATAGAGACGGTTCAAAAGAAGGCTATGATATTAATTTATTAAAAATTGTTACAAAACATTCAAAAATACCTGTTATTGCCTGTGGTGGAGTAGGAACATTTACTCATTTTTACCAAGGGTTTAAAAAAACAAATATTGATGCAGCAGCAGCCGCTAATATATTTCATTATTCAGATCAGAGTGTTTTCTTAGCAAAAAATTTCTTGTATAAAAAAAAAATTAAAGTAAGAAAACCTAGTCTGATCAATATCAACTAATATGATTAAAACTATATATTGTAAAAAGTGTGTCTATCCAATTAGCGCAGTAAATTTAAGAATTGATACAGACGGAATTTGTAGCAGCTGTAAAGCCCACAAAGAGAATATATCTATGGGTAAAAAATTTTGGATAAAAAGAGAAAATAAATTAAAAAAAATTTTAATCGATTATAAAAAAAAAAATAAAAATACATATGATTGTTTAATACCCGTCAGTGGGGGAAAAGATAGTTATTTTCAAGCCCATATTATCTCTAAAAAATATAAACTTAAGCCATTACTTGTAACTTATGATGGAAATAATTGGCTTCCAGAGGCAATAGAAAACAGAAACCAAATGAAAATTCATTTTGATGCAGATCATATTGTTTGGTCGCCAAGTGTAAAAGTTTTAAAAAAGTTAAATAAATTAGCTTTTATAAAAATGGGAGATATGAATTGGCAAAATCATTGTGGTATTATGACTGCACCAATCATCATAGCCGAAAAGTTTAAAATACCTTTAATTATATGGGGAGAAACATCTTGGGATATTTCAGGAATGTTCTCACCGTCTGACGATGTTGAATTTAGCGCAAGAGTAAGACACGAACATGATCTGAGAGGTTTTGAATGGGTGGATTTTGCAAAACAAAAAAAAAATAAATTAAATTTCAAAGATTTTATTTGGGCAGATTATCCTTCTGATGAAAAAATTTTAAATGCAGGTATTAGGGGCCTTTATATTGGCAATTTTTTATTTTGGGATGGAAAAAAAAATGCAGATCTGTCAATTAAAAAATATAATTGGAAAGTGGCAAAAAAACCATTCGAAAGAACCTACAGAAATTATTCTAATTTAGATGATAGATATGAAAATGGTGTTCATGATCTTATGAAATTTATAAAATTTGGTTATGGAAGATGTTCAGATCATGCTTCTAAAGATATAAGAAATGGCCATATGAAAAGACAAAAAGCAATTAGTCTAGTAAAAAAACATGATCATATAATTTCAAAAGATTTATATCATTGGCTAAAGTATGTCAAAATGAGTGAAAAAAAATTTTGGCAAATTGCTGATACTTTTAGAGACCCTAGGTGTTGGTGGATAAAAAACAATAAATGGTTCAAAAATAATTTATGGGGAAAACCGAGTAGCTATGGAAAGGTTTATTTAAATAAAAATGAAATTAAAAACTTTAATCTTCAACAAAAAAAATTTTTGATGTCTATAAATTAATTTAATCTTTTAAAACCTGAGTGACATACTGGACCATCAAGATAACTATCAACAGAAATATCTTCATTTTGTATTTTATTTATTAATTTAAAAATTTTATTAAGTTTATGTTTGTATTTATTTAAAATGTTGTCATTATGAGAAATAGAAACATATGTTGTATTTCCACCCAAAATTTTATTTTTTAAAAATTCTTGTGTAATTAATGTTTTATATTTAAGCCAATCATCTATATTCAAGGAATAGCTTGGACATGCATCAAGCCCAGTTATAGACAATTTAATATTATTCTCTTTAGCTATTTTTCCTATAATTTTTTTTATTTTTTTTCCTTGATTATTGATAATTTTCCAGGAATTTGTTTTTTCCATTATTTCCAGTGTTTTTAAAGCAGCAACATAACCAGAGCGCTCAGTCCAGAATGTACTACTAATAAATGAAGTCTGAGCATTTTCCATTATTTCTTTTTTGCCCAAAACAACTGTAATAGGATATCCGTTTCCTAATGCTTTTCCAAGAATACACATATCTGGATTTACATTATACTTTAAATGCAAACCTCCAAATGTCTCTCTAAAACCGCTTGTACATTCATCAAATATTAATACAATATTTTTTCTAGTTGCTAAATTTCTCACTTTTTCTAGAAAATTATTTTTAGGAGGAATATTCCTAAAAATTTCCATTTTTATAACTCCTATATTGTTTTCGTTACAAATTTTTTCTAAATTTTTGAAATCATTAAAATTAAATGGGTAGATTGTATTCTTTAGATTTTTTGGAACACCATTTGTCGACAAACCAGGTAATAAATGACTCTTTAAAGCACCGTTTGAGTCGCTATTATTTAAATTTGCAGATAAATACCAGTCATGCCAACCATGATACCCGCATATTGCAATTTTGTCTCTTCCAGAAGCTGCTCTGGCAAGTCTTACCGCAATCGCATTTGCCTCTCCACCAGTACGTGCATATCTTGCCATATCAAAATGCTTATGCATATCTATTAGCTTTTCACTTAAAAAAATTTCTTCAGAACAATTTAGTGACGACATGTTGCTTTTTTTAATTGCTTTTATTACTGCGTTATCAACTTGACTATTAGAATAGCCTAAAATATTTGTTCCAACACTCATTAAAGACATATCTAAAAACTTTTGATTTTCTAAATCCCAAACATGACAACCTTTCGCTTTACTATAATATGCTGGCCACAGATTTGGAGCAAACATCTCTGGTCTTTTTGAAAGCAACATATTTCCACCAGGAATAACATTTTGTGCTCTTCTCCAAAATTTTTGTCCTAAATTTAGTTTACTACCTTCATTTCTATTGATTGATGAATTTATTAAAAAAACTTTTTTATTTTTTTTATAAAGTTCATAAATTTCTTTAATTCCAAAGTATTTTTTATTTTTAAAATGTGAGAGAATAATTTCAATTTGCTTAAGGTCAATCTTTTCATCAATAGTTAATCTTAAATTTGATAAATTTTTTTTATATTCAAAATTATATTTTTTAAATTTTTTATTTTTAATAATATATTGAGTTACGTGTTCTCTATCGTGTTTTGATTTTGCTTTTTTCCAAGCCCTTTTTAAAGCATCAAAAGAAAAAATTTCAACATCCAATCCATCAGGAAATGTAGGCTTTATAGTATTAGAGACATAGTCATAATTATTTTTGTTAAATATTGAAATGATTTTATCAATTATATTTGGGTCAATAAATGGACAGTCTCCACAAATTCTTATTATTTTATTTGCCTTATTTTTTAATGCTGCTTTATAAAATCTAGACAAAACATCATTTTCACTTCCAAAAAAAATCTTATTTTTATTAAAATATTTTTTTAATATTTTATGTTTGTCATTATTTGGAACCGCAAGAATAACATCGTCAATTTTTTTTGACAATTTAACTCTTTTAATAACTTGTTCAATTAAGGTTGATTCTCCAATTTTTTGGATAATCTTTTTAGGAAACCTTTTAGAAGTTAATCTTGCTTGAACTATTGCTACTATTTTATTTTCCATAAGTCTGGTCTTATAATTATATTATTATTGCTATCAATTTTTTCAATTTGATTAATAGATATTTTAGATATTTTTTTTTTACAAATATCAAGATTATTTTTTAAATGATCTAAACGGTCAACTGCTATCACAATTTTATCGATTTCTTTTAAATTTAAAATCCAATTAAGTGACAATTCTCCTAAATTCATACTTTCTTTTGATGCTATAGAAATTAATTTTGCATATTTATTTTTTATATTTTTAAACTTTTTAAAAACAAATTTTTTATCTTTAAAAAATAATCCTTGTAAAAAAATAGATCTTGCAAAAATTTTGATTGATTTTCTTTTTAGACTTTTAACTATTTTTTTATCTAAAAAACGTTTATCTAGAAGGTTTACAGGTATCTGGATTATATCAGGCTTATTTTTTGATTTCAAAATAGCTTTAAGTTCTGGAACACTGTACAAAGAAACACCAAAGCATTTTATAAGTTTTTCTTTTTTTAACTTTTTAATTTCTATTTGAAATTCTTCATTCATATAATCTTTTTTACTATGTGCAAGTATTGTGTGAGGATAATAGCCTAAAGAGTTAAAAGTTTTTCTAAACTGTTCCTTTATATTTTTATTATTTTGAAAAGAATATTTTGTAATAACTTTAAATTTTTTCTTTGTTAATTTAAAAAATTTACCAATATCTTTTTCGCTGGATCCATAAGCAATCGCTGTATCCAAAAAGTTGATTTTTTTATCATAGCAATAACTTAAAATTCTAAAAACTTCATTAAATTTTAATTTTCCATATTTGTTTGAAATTCCATAATTTAGTCCAAATTGTGCTGTACCAAGAACTATCTTTTTTGTCATACTAAATACTTTAATTATTTTTTAATTCAAAATTGATTTTTTTCTTTAATAAATTAAAATTTTTCTTTTTATAGTAAATATTTATTTTATTTACTAAACGAGTATACTTTTTCTTATTTTCTAAATACAAATTAAGACAATTTTTTATTTTTTCTTCTTTTACATTTTTGCTCTCACCCAGGTAATGAATAACTCCTTTTTTTTTCAAAGCCAATAAAGCTGATCTTTGATTTTTTGCAGTACAAATTACCGCTGAGGGTAAACCCAAAAAGAGTCTTTCTGTTAGGTTAATTCCACCAGAACCAAAAGCAAAATCGGTTTTTTGCATTAATTTCAAAGTTCTATAATTTGAAAGATTATAAAATATTTTCATATTTTTATTATTTTTACAAAAATTAACTATAGTTTTATAATTTTTATTTAAATTACCTACTAAAATCTTAAAATTTATATTTTTAATTTTATTGGCTGATTTAATAAATTTAAAGGTTTCGTTTGATGAATCTGAAGTTCCAAAAAAAATAAAAATATTCTTTATTCTTTTTCTTTTTTTAATTCTTTTTTTTATTTTTAAAAATTTTTTGTTGTGTATAAAGTAATCTGGCCCAATAAATAAATTTGTATTAGGATTAAGTTTTTTAATTTTCAATTTAGATGTTTTAGTCATAAAATTGTTATTAATGAAAATATCTGAAAAATGCTTTTTATTTATATGGTCATCAATTACAATTAATTTATCTACTAAACCCCTAATCTTTTTTTTATTTTTTGCATCAAGGTAATAACAATCTGAAATAATAATTTTTAATTTTAATTTTTCAATAAGGTTTTTTATTTGATTAAAATTATTTAATTTAACTTTTTCTTTATATTTAAAATTTTCCTTCTTTAAAATTGTAATAAAATTTTTATCTAATTTATTTGATATAAAATAAAATTTTCTTTTATTATTCTGTAATAGTTTAGAAAAATTAAAACATCTCCAAAAATGTCCTCCACCTATTTTAAAATTAGAATCAAAAATAAGCCCTATATTTTGTATCATAATTAGTTAAAAAATTTTTAAACTTATAAATATTTATCTGTAAATAATATAATCTTCTATATAAAGTAAATCTAATTTGCTTGTTTTAAATGCTCTTATTGCATCATTTGGTGAGCAAACAATTGGTTCTTCGTGAACATTAAAACTAGTATTAATTAAATTTGGAATTCTTGAAATTTTAAAATATTCATTCAAAATATTATAAATTTTTTTGTTATCATTTTGCGCAACTATTTGAGGTCTTGCTGTGCCATCTATATGCACAGCTGCTGGTGAAATTTTTTTAAATTTCTTTTTGCATACCGATGTTATTGTCATAAATTTTATAGCTATTTTTTTATTATTTAAATTTTCATACATTTTGTTTGCATATCTATCAATTGTTATGGGAGCAAATGGCATAAATTCGGTACGCTTAAGTTTTTCATTAAGCCATTCATTTACTGATTTATCACAAGCATCTACTAAAATACTTCTGTTTCCTAATGCTCGAGGTCCAAATTCCATTCTCCCCTGGAAACAAGCTACTACTTTTCCCTCATATAATTTTTTTGCAATATATTTAGATGGGTGATCCACTTTTAAATATTTTAGTTTATTTTTTTTTATTTCACTGAAAATTTGTTTTTTAGAATATTTTGGTCCCAGATACATAGTTTCACATTTTCTCGGATTAAATTTTTTGTACTTATTGTAAGATAAAATTGCACATCCAACCGCTAATCCTCCATCACCCATGTTTGGATATATAAAAATATCTTTTATATTTTTTAATTCTGTTATTTTTTGATTAATTTTAACATTTGAAAAAACACCACCAGCTAAAGCAATCTTTGTGTTTTCCTTAATATTATCTTTTATAAATTCAATTATAACTTCTTCTATTCTTTTTTGAGCTGCAGCTGCAATATCTTTTGGGGTAAATTTTTTGATTAAAAATTTTAAATTTGGATTATCAAATTTAGATTGATAGAGGCCTTTTTCAAAGTTACCAACAAAACATTTTTTGGATTTGTCATAAGATATCATTTTTGAAATATAGGAATACGCTTTTTTAGGATTTCCAAATGCAGCTAATCCAAGTATCTTTCCTTCATGCCTATGAGGCTTGTACCCTAAAAGCTTTGTAATACTGCCATAGAAGTATCCTAATGAGTCTATTGTGTTTGTTTTAGAAATTAATTTCAATTTTCCATTACTTGCTTTATATAATTTTGAAGAAGAGTCATCACCCCACCCATCAATTGTTAAAATATAACATTTTTTCCAACCCGAATAATAATATGCACTTGCTGCATGTGCCTCATGGTGATCAAAAATTTCCAATTCTCCATATTTTTTTTTGAGAGCACTAATATTTTTTAAATTTCTATTTAAAGCTTTTACTTCGTGTTTATATCTTTTTTTTAAAAAGTTTATTTGAATTTTTTTTTTCTTTAAATTTAATTTAGAATTATTGACTTCTTTAATTTTTTGATTAAAGAAACTAATATCAGGATTACATCCCTTAATACATGACAACCCATGTGTTGAAAATATATCTATATCTTTAATTTTATTCTTTGTTTCTTTTAATACAAAATCAATCGCTTTATAAGGATTTCCCCACCAATTTTTTATTCTGTTTAATCTTTCCTCACTAATTGCGTACTTTAATTTACCATTCTCAATAAGAGCAACTGATGACTCAGACAAATAATTAATTCCTAAGATTTTCATTTATACTCTTTCATTAAATTAATTATTGACCTATTAGATGTCGGCATTTTACAATTAAGTTTTTTCTCAATTTTTCTAACATCTAAGCCAAGATATTTTCCTCTTTTTACTTTTTGAATATCACAACTAATGCTTTGATAAATTATTTTTTTTTTTAAATTTTTAGCAACTTTAACTCCAAATTTTTCTTTTGATAATATATCCTTAGAACCTAAATTAAAAATGCCTTTAGAATTAATCATTGAAAGTTTTATAATAAATTTAGAACAAGTGTCTACATCTAAAGTGGATGTAAACATATCGTTGAACAAATAAATATTTTTTTTTTCTCTAATACTACTTATTATCCAATCTATAAATGAATTTTTTTTTCTCCCAGTAAAATTTGTTCTTATTATAAGGAATTTTTTTAATTTTAATAAAAATTTTTCAGCATCAATTTTAGTTTTTGCATAGTTATTGACAGGAAATAATTTAGAAATTTCTTTATTAGATTTTTTTCTGTTTCCTCTATAAACATGGTCTGTTGAAATTTGAACTAATTTAAATTTATACATTTTTGATTTTTCAGATAAATATTTTACAAGTTTTGTATTAATTTTTGCTGCCTCTTGTTTTTTGTATTCACAAACATTTATATCTACTATTGCTGCACTATTAATTACAATCTTAAACTTATTTTCTATAAATATTTTATTTAGTTTCTTGTAGTAATTAAGATCAACATTGAAATCAGATTTATCTCTTGCGACAGTAAAAAATTTTAAATTCATTTTTAATAAATTTTTTACTAATTTTGAGCCAAGAAGACCATTTGACCCAATAATTAAAAAATCATAATTTTGCATTAATTTAAAGTGATATCTTTTAGTTTTACAGGTTGACCAAATTTACAACTTTTTTTGACCTTTTTTCCAATTATTTTTGTAAAATAAGATAAATTCAACCCAGTACCAGGTCTTACAGATTTAATATTTTCTAAAGTAATTCTTTCACCTTTATTAATATTTTTAGAATAAAAAATTGATCTAGTTACAGTTTTTAATTTTTTTTTAAGAATTAATTTTTTATTAATATTTTCGCTACCTAGCATCACCTCAACATCTCTAATTTTTTTTATTAAATTTTTAAATTCAATTGGATCATAAGAAAATGAACTATCAGGAGTTCTAATTTTTTTACTTAAAATAAAATGCTTTTCTATTACCTTTGCTCCTTTAGATACAGATATAATGCTCGCTAAGTCAGAAGTACTATGATCAGAATATCCTAATAATGGACAGAATTTTCTTAAAACATTTATATAATTTAAATTTAATTCATCAAATTTTGCAGGGTAGCTAGATATACAATTTAACAAAATTACATTGAAATTTTTGTTTTTTTTACAAATATTTAAAGCTGTCGCTATATTTTTTTCATCAGCGATTCCAGTGCTAATAATTATTGGTTTTTTTGTTTTTGCAATTTTGTCGATCAAGAATAAGTCTTCTATTTCTGGAGATGCAACTTTATAAATAGGACAATTATTTTTTTCCAATAAATTTACTGCTGAAATATCGAAAGGAGCAGAAAAACATAAAATTTTATTTTTTTTTGCGAATTTAAAAATTTCTTTATGCCAACGAAAAGGAGTTTCAGCATTTTTATAAAGATCAAAAAGTCGCTTCCCTCTCCATATTGACTTATCATTAATTAAAAAATGTTTATTATTTGCATTTAAGGTAATTGTATTTGCCTGATAAGTTTGTATTTTAACCGCATCTGCACCTATTTCTTTTGCTTTAAGCATAGTTTTTTTTAAAATATTTAAATTGCCAGAATGATTGGCTGAAATTTCAGCCACAATAAAACATTTATCTTTATTAGAAATATATAGATTTTTTGTAATTTTTATTTTATTTTTAAAAATACTTTTTGACATTAATTTTTTTTTTGAGCTATTACCCACATGTTTGATGACAAATTATTTTGTGTCAAAAATTTTTGAAATTCCAAACCTTTAGCTTCATAATTATTAATTATTATATCTTCATAAAAAGGATTATCTTTTAAACTAAATTTTTTTTCTAAAACTTTATTTCTTACTAAGTCGACATCTAATTGCCCAGGTGTAAAAGTTTCAATTACTTTGAAACCACATTTATTGAATAATTTTTTTATAGATGATGTATTAAAGTAGTTTATATGTTCATGATCAATTGTATCTGATTTTTCTCTGAGTAATTGTACATCAAAACCCATGCCATTTGGACATGTTAATATAATGAAACCATTTTTTTTTAAAAATTTACGCATAGAAATCAAAAAATTTTTGGGCCAAAATAAATGCTCAATTACCTCAAAATTCACAATAATATCATATTTTTTTTTTGTATTTAGTTTTTCTATTGGTTGTTGGTAAACCTTTATATTTTTTTTTCTACAATTCTCAGCACCCTCAGGCGTAGGCTCGACTGCTTCAACAGAAGAAAAATATTTACTTTTTTTCGCAAGATTACAAAATGTTCCATATCCTGGCCCAACTTCCATTAAAGATGGTTTTTTTAATTTAAATTTTTTTGATAATTTAATTATATTTTTCAATCTTGGCATTGAGATTTTTTTTGATCTTATTTTTTCAGTTTTAGGAAAAATATAATCATTAAAAAATTTATATACTTTAGATTGCTTATAAAATTCCTCTAATAACTTTTCAGATGGTCTTGGAGAAACATAAAAAGTTTTACATTTTATGCAGATTAAATAACTTAAATGATTTTTCTTTAAATAATTTTTATATTTTTTACTTTGACACGCAGGACAAGAAACTTTAACAAATCTTTTTTTTCTTTTTAATAAAAAGTTTAAGTCAATTCTATTTTTATCTTCATTTATTTTTTTAAGCTTTTTAGGTCTGATTTGCTCTTCAGTAAGTTTATTTCTGCTTTTCATTTTAAAAACTAAATTTAATTAATTTTTTTTTATTAAATTAGCTATTTGTTTAACAGTAAGAAAATTTTTATTTGTTTCTGAATTATAGCTAAAAGGTTTTAAGTTTTTTTTTATTTTCATTTTTGATTTAATTTTTTTAAGGTAATGCTTATTTGTTTTATTGACCAAAATATAATAATCACCTTTTTCAAATAAAAAATAATTTTCATTATTTGAAATCAACTCTTCATGGATTTTTTCTCCAGGTCTAAGACCTATTACTTTTAACTTATATTTTTTTGAAATTGCCTTAATCACATCTGTTATTCTGTAAGAAGGTGACTTCCTTATAACAGTCTCTCCCCCAGATGAATTTCTTAATGTCCAAATAACAGTTTCAATACATTTCTCTAAGGTAATATTAAATCTTGTCATTTTTGAACTTGTTAATAAAATTTCTTTTCCTTCCTTAATATTTTTTTGGAAAATTGGTATGACTGATCCTCGACTGCTCATAACATTTCCATATCTCACTAAAGAAAATGTAATTTTATTTGTTCCAAAAATATTATTTGCAGCATCAATAAGTTTATCCGCACATAATTTTGTAGCTCCATATAAATTGATCGGAGAAACTGCTTTGTCCGTCGAAAGAGCAATTACTTTTTTAACAGAATTTGATGCTGCGGCCTGAATAACATTTTCAGTGCCTTGTATATTTGTTCTTATGAATTCAAAAGGGTTGTATTCTGCTGTATCAACTTGTTTTAAAGCGGCTGCATGAATAATATAATCAACTCCAGAAAATGCATTCATCAGTCTATCTTTTTCTCTAATATCTCCAACAAAAAATCTTAATTTTTTTTTGTATTTTTTAAAAATATCTTCATTCTTCATCTCATGTTGTTTTAATTCATCTCTACTAAATATAATTATTCTCTTAAAATAATTTTTTTTAAGAAGATATTTTATAAATGCTTTTCCAAAGGAACCCGTACCACCAGTTACTAAAATTGATCCATTCATTTTTTATTATTTTTATTGTTCATTTTTTGAACAAATTAGCTTCGATATACACATAGTCAAGAATTTATTCAAAAAAGGTTAGGTTTTGCCATAATACAGATATGTTTTAAGAGAGGGTGGATAATATAATAAACTTTAGAGTTTCTTTTTCTCTGTTTCTTACCGACTAATTTATTAAACTTTTTTAATTTTTTTATTACTTTCTCTAGAACTAAAGATCTTAGATATGGATCGAACACATGATCAATTTCTGATTTATTAATTTTTTTATTTTTAAGTTTAAAAGTATGACTATAAATGACTTTTCCATGATCTATTTTAACATTTTGGAATATTACAGAATAAGAAATAGAGTTCTTTTGTAAGATTTCATAATAAAATGTAGTGCTACCTTTGTACTGGGGAAGTTTTCCTGGGTGAACATGAATAAATTTTTTTCCTAAATTAAAATATTTTTTTGATAGAATATCTCCATAATTTGCAGCATATATAATATATTTTTCCTTTAAACTTTTTACAGCAGTAAGGCATTTATTGTCATTAACTTTTTTATTTTTAATTTTTATTAATTTTATATTATTTTGAACTGCATATTTATTTAAATTAAAACTAGATTTAAAATATTTATTTTTTTTAATTTTTAAATGTCTATAATTTTTTTTAACATCTATAAGTATTATTGTGCTTGGTAATAATTTTTTTTTCTTTAAAATATCTAAATAAGCTAACGATCTAGAATTAATAGCACATAAAATTGCTAAATTATTTAATTTTGACATTAATAAGTTTTTTAGTTAATTCAATTTCATCTTGAAAAATTTTATTTATTTCTCTATTAATTTTTTTACTTTTTCTTTTTTTGTAGCAAAAGGAGATAAAATCATTAATTTTAAGGTAAGTACTTAAAATTGAATAATCCATTTTTTTTTTAAGAAAATTTAATATTTGATTTGACAATATAACATATTCGGAAAGACTAATTTGTTTTTTTTTATTTGGTTCTAAATATATCCTTTTTTTAACTTCAAAATCTCTACAAAGATTAAAAATTTTTTTTTTACTTAGTTTTTTTATTTTGTTATTTTTTTTGATTTTAGAAATTTTACTAGTAAATTTTTTTCTAGAGAAAAAATAATGATCTAAAAACTTTTTTCCATAAAAATTACTATATTGATATAAAAATCTATTTTTTTTTGGATCAAATTGATCATATATATATATATTTTTTTTCATAATTATTATCGAAAATTATATAAATTTGATTGATAATCTTTTTCAAGTGAAAGCAATCTATCTAAAATCTTTTTATTTTTTATTTTTTTTTTTAATATTTCAATATTTTTTTTTTTTAAATTTATATCAATATTTCTTGGACAATTTGCAGCTTTCATAAATTTATTTGTAGATACAGTTAGAGATGTATTTAGAAATTTTGCAATCTTTATCAATTCTTTACGAGTTTCAGTTACTAGATCTTCAAACTTAATAATTAGTATTTTTTTATTAATATAAGGTTTTATAATTTTTTTTTTATTTTTAATTTTTTTAATCTGATTTATTACAAATAATGCACTTTTTTCTGCGGTATTTGCTTTTACAAATTCATTTGCATAATTATAAGTATACCAAGGAATACTTTTTTTTTTATGTATTATATCTAAATCGAATCTTCTTGGATCTTGTTTAACGCTTGTTTTAAAAAATACATCTCTATTTATTAAAGAAATTACATTATCAACAGGGCTTCTAAATATTTCTAAGATTTTAAAGTTAAGGTTTAATTTAATAAACTGATCAAAATCACACAAAATTAAATGAGATTGATAAGGAAAAAATTGTTTTTTTTTCTCTAAATCCTCTAAAATATGATCATTAAAGCTTGCTGTTTTGATATGTGTCTTTTTATAATGATATTGCTTTTTCCTAAAGGAAAATACTTTTAATCTATTAATATAAACCTTTGGATTACGAAAGTTCTTAATACCTGTAAAATCAGTTGGTCTAAAATTAACGCCTCTACTAATCATTTTATAGTAAGCCGATTGATTAAAAAAGTTTTTAAGAAAAGGTTTTGCAAATTCTAATTTAATTTTTTTTAATACAATACCAGACATTATACATTCAAAAATATCACTCATATCTATATGTTCAGATTTCTTTAATGAGACAATCATTTGGCATAAAGATGATTTGCCCGATCTAGTTAATCCATCAACTAAAACTATTTGACTTAGATTATTTGAATAATTTATTTTCATTTTTATAATTTATTTTCAATTTTAAATATCTGAGGATATATTTCTTTTATTTTTAAAGAATTTTGATTTATTTGTAATGAAGATAGATAACTATTCGCAGTATTTTTTATTTCCCAGCTATAGATTTTTTTGAGTTTTTGAGTAATCAAAGCAACTAAAACTTTATCTTGTTTGGTGAAAAACTTTCTATAATAATATCTTATTAAATAATAAGTTTGAAATAAATAAAAATTAAAAATATTTTCAAATCTATCTTTATTTGACTCTTTATAATTTTCAATTTTATTATTAATTATTTTTATCATATTTTCTGCTGAACAAATCTTATCCGAACAATTGTAAATTATTTTACTCAATTCTATATTGATATTATCTTTTTCTATCTCATCAAACACTGGATTAAAATTTTCGACAGTTTTATTTAAATCTTCCAAATTAAAAATATTTTTACTAACTAATTTAGGAGCTAAAAATTGGTTTTTTTCATATGATTTATTTATAAGATTTATTGATTTTTTATTAAGCATAAAACTTTCTATTGATGTTGTACAATTAGAGGTAATTATAAAATTACATGCTGCAATCCATGAACTGGTACTTTCATCATCGAAAACTACTTCGACATTTTTCAAATTTTTCGCTAATTCGAACCAAATCTCAACTTTTTCATTTGGATGAGGTCTTATAATAAGTTTTTTATTTGGAAATTTATTTGGAAATTGTTTAATAAATTCAATTGAAAGTTTCATATTTTCTTTTTGAAAATTTATATAATCTTCATGTAACTTTATAAAATCACTATCTCTAGACCATCCTCTTTTGACAAAACCATCAATAATATTTGCAAGATTTTTATTATCTGAATCTGCCATTTTATGATTTGCCATAGTAAACATACTTGCAAAAAGAATAAAATCTCCGTGTTTTTTTTTTATTACTTTTGATCTTTGAATATACTTTTCATTAATTTTTTTTTTTAAAACATCAATTCTCTGATTTCCTGTTATAAAAACTTTATCTTTGAATTCTGGATAACTATTTATTATCGCGTTATATTCTTTTTTTCCCCAACAAAAAAATACATCAACAAGATTTAAATTTTTTATATATCTGGACTCACAATAATGTTTTTCATTAAAAAACATCATTCCCTCTTCGTCTACTGCACCAATCATGTAACCTAATTTTTTGTATTCTTTTAAACTTTCAACATTTTTATCGCCTATACTCTTAAAAATAATTAATCCTCTCTGTAAATCTTTTCTCCTATCAAAAATTGCACTTTTTTTTGCAATAACTACAGAAAATCCTGATGCAGCTGCTTTTGTTGCAAAGTATATTCTTGAATCAAATTCTCTTTTTTTAGTCTCTATTAAAAAATATATTCTTGGTTTTACCTTATACATTAAATTTTTTTAGATTTATAAAAGTTAAGTAAATTTTTATTGTATTTTCCTAATGGCTTATCTTTTAACTCAAATATATGCTGGTCATATGATTTTATATATTTATATTTCCATTTTCTATATAATTTTCTTTTAAAATATAATGCATTATTTGTTCTACCATCTATTAAAATAATAGTGCCTGGAACTAAAAATGACTCCATTTTTAAAATATCACTTTGTATAGGTGTGAATGAATTATCAGAAAAATTTATATTTTTATAATTACCTTTAATCTTACTTTGATCTGGTCCATCTAAATAAATTAAATCAGGATTTATATTTGGAAGTTTGTTACACGAAGCAACTATATCACCTTTATAAATTTCCATTTTGAGATTTACAAAAAAGAGCTTGCAAATATTATCTAATTTTAAAAATTTAATATTTTTTTTACTTATTTTTAAATATCTGTTATTATTATCAAGCGAATAACACTTATAATTTTTTCCTCTGAAATTCTTGGTCAATTTTTCATATTTCAGTTTATTAATTAATAATGACTTAGAAATTATAAGAGTAGAAATCCCAGTTCCAAATTCTAATACTCTTAATCTTTTTCTTTTTAAAATTAAATTTTTTAAAAAATCTAATCTTCTTTCTCTTAAATATTTTTTTTTTATTTTTATTTTTTTATTTGTTAAAAATTGTAAAATATTAAAATCCAATTTCCTCTTCATTTGACAGCAAGCCACCCTTCAAAACATAAGTATTTCATGATGCAAACTATATCTTTGAAACCTGCTCTTTTTAAAAGTTCTAGATTGGCTTTACTACTAAATGGTTCCATTACTCCTTTTAAACTTCTTGACTTTGAAATTATTTCATTAGGGGAGTAGCCATTATCAATTTTATAATCTTGATAAATCTGAGAAATCATATCTTGAAATCTAGCGTCAGGTGCTCTTACTTTTTCAAACAAGATGAAAGCACCTCCCCAATTTAAAGTTTTATAGATTTTATTAAAAATTGCTTGCCTTCTTGAGGGATGTATAAATTGAATAGTATAAAATGAAGTAATTAATGCACTATTTTTTAATTTCAAACTATGGATATCATTATTAATTATCTTAACATTTTTATTTTTTGAATTTCTTTTTTTGGCAATCTTACACATATCTTTGATTTCATCTACTCCAATGAATTTAATTTTCTTATAATTGTCATTTCTTCTAGCTAATTTACTTAAAAAAGTTCCTGTTGAGCAACCCAAGTCATAAGAGTTTCCTTTTTCGGTTAAAAAGAAATCTGAAGTCTTTAATGCAACTTCATGGGTCCATTGGTACAAAGGAATTGACTTTGAAATATGTTTATCAAAATTTTTTGCAGTTTTTCCAGAAAATTTCCATTGTGAATTTTTTGAAATAATATTATCTCCAGAATATATTTTATATTTTCTTTTTTTCATATTTTTAAATTCTTTTTATTAGTTTAACTCTTCTATTCAACACTTTTATTCTTTTTCGATAGAATAAACTTGAGGATAAACTTTTGAAATCTTAATTTTTTCATTTATATTAAGTTGTTTTTTGTATTCATTTAGAGCTTCACTAATTTCACTTTTATCAATACTCGCAAATTTTTTTTTTAACAAAATTGACATTGTTTTATTTTGTTTTGTGAAAATTTTTCTATAAATAAATCTAATGTAATAATAAATATTTAAAAATATAGAACTTAAAAAACCAGAAAATTTATCTTTAGAGTCAAATGAATAAAGTCTATCTCTAACATATGAATTTGAATTTATTGAGTCTATAAAATAATCTACGCTACACTGGTCTTTATCAAAATTATAAATAGATTGTCTTGCTAAATCATCAACATAATTTTTATCAATATTAAAATCATTTTCATCATTTAAATAATTTATTAATTCATCATCGTTTTTAATATTACAGCTCATTAATTTAGGAAGTTTGAATTCTACTTTTTCATCTTGATATACTTTATAATTTGCTGAAATTTTATTTAGCAGATAACCCTCAACACTCGTGGTGCAATTAGAGCTTATACATTTTTTTGCTGCGACAATCCAACTACAAGTACTTTTATCATCTATAACTACTTCAATATTTTTTTTATCTTTTGAAAAATTAATCCACGTTTCAGAATATTCTCCTGGATGTGGTCGAATTATAATCTTTTTATTTGGGTTATTATTTGAAAAAGAACTTAAAAAATTTTTAATATGTTCTAAATTTTCTTTTTGAAATTTCAGATACGGTCTTGCATATTTTACCTTTAAACTATCTGGTTTATAACCATATTTTATTAAAGACTCAACGTAGTCCTGTTTATCCATAATTAATTGCATATTGTTTGCTTTTGTAAACATAGTATTTACTAAAAAAAATTCTCCATATTTTTTTCTAATTGTTTCTGCCTCTTTAAAATATTTTAGATTTAAGGGTTTTTTTAAAATATCAATTCTAGTATTTCCAATCTTATATATTTTATTTTTTTGTGCTGGGAATTTATTAATCAAGGCCTGGTAGTCATTTTCACCCCAGCAAAAAAAAATATCTACACTTTCTAAACATGGAGGATGAATTCTTTCTGAATACTCTTCTCTAGAAAAAAACATCATTCCTTCTTCATCTAAAGCACCAATTACAAAACCAAGTTTTTTATATTCTCTAATATGTTTAAGGTTGTTAATACCAATGCTTTTAAAAATTATAATTCCTTTTCTAATTCTATTTCTATTATCAAAAAATTTAGGCTTAGCTGCTATAACTATTGAAAAATTAGATAAAGAGGCTTTAAGAGCAAAATATATTCTTGCGTCTAGCTCTCTTTTTTTATTCTCCATCAACAAGTAAATCCTAGGTTTAATTTTTTTCATTTAACTTTTTTGAAAACTACATGGTACATTCCACTCAAAATTTCTTCGGATGCAACTCTTGGATAATTTTTTCTTATATTAGGCCAAAAATTATTTATAGATTTTATAAAATTCAAAATTTTTTTAAAGTATCTTGGTTTCTCGGAAGATATATATATTGGATAAAAATTATTTTTTGCTGCTATTTCACACATATCAGACACAGAATATCTTGGATAAGCCAAACCCTTAAAAAAGAAAAGATTCATTTGTTTGGATCTTGAAGGGTGAAATTTTTTAGTGAAATTTTTATATTCCTTATCGTTTAATAATACATGGCCCCAAGGTATACCAATGCTTGCATATCTATGAGCCCCCAGATATGAAAAGAATGATCTATGTTTAAAATATAATACAGATCCTTTTTTAGATACTTTGTTAATATTTTTAAACACAAGCTCCCAGTTAGGTATATGCTCTATTGCTTTACAGTATATAATATCAAATTTATCATTTAATATACTTAATTTATGCGCATCAATTTTAATTTTTTTAAATTCTTTTTTACTACTATTTTTCTTTAATTTTGTATCCGGAGGAATTAATGAGAAATTTTCTAAATTAATAAATTTTTTATATTTTCTGAAATAAAAATTTTTCTTATCTGAATTTTTATTTATAAATTTTATAATTTGTCTTAAGTTTTCACTAGTTTTATTTGGCTGCCAGCTAGAAACATGCTCATTTTCTTCATAGGGATCTACACCGGTTGCTGTTGAGATATCAGTGTAATTTAAAAATAATTGTGGAATTAATGCATTACCCGTTCCTATATCTAAAAATTTTTTATTTTTTGTTTCTATGTTTAATGAATATAATAAACCAAGAATTTGATGCAATTGTAACAATACTCTTCCAAAGTATCTTTTTGTAATCTTTCCTCCTTTAGGTGGAGGTTCCCAATATCTTGTTCCTTTTGAGGTAGGTGTAAGCATCGGTAAAAGAAATTTTTTTTCACTAACCTCAAGTTTAGAGTATTTATTTTTAAAGTATTTTTTATTCATTTTATAAATTTATTTATTAAATTTTTTTTTTTTGAGCAAAGAAAATATAGTTCTGGTGTTGTATAATTTTTTTTTATTTTATCCGTTAAATCAATTGAATATACTTTAATTTTTTTTAAATAAGTTAAAAATTCTTTTGTAATTGAAAACAAATGTTGTTTTTCTAATCTTTCATCTACATGACAGTAAACCATGACGTATTTGCTGTTTTCAACTGCAAAATTAAATATTTTGCTTGGCTCAAACGTATGATCTAATGTGTGAAATATTCCAAATAGATCAATATTAACTTTTTCGTTTTTTCTATTTATGTCCAAAATATCTATATCAATTAATTCAGACGCAAAAGATTTGCTATTCACAGATTTATAATTATCGTTTTGTCCCCAACACAAACTAGAATTATCTATGAATAAATACTTTTTATTTCTTTTTTTAATTGAATTTTTTTTTTTTAGTTTATTACAATTCAATAAAAATTTTTTTGCTCTCACTGTTGATTTATTTTGAATATTTTTATTTTGACCAGCAACCTGTCTTGAGGATAAATAACTTAAAGTATTTTCAAAAATATTCTTATAAAAATTATTTGAATTTTTATATTCTGATTTAAAAAAATTAAGCATCAGACCCATAAATGGACTGTTAAATTCAGCATATTTTTTAATTTTAATTTTTTTAATTAACATGTCGTAAAGAATTCCATGATTTGGAGTTTTTTCTTTTCTTATAAAATTAATTAAATTTGACCAGCTACGATTATGTTGCCCATAAATATTAGAATAAATTTTTCTTGATATTATTTCAGAAAACCAAGGGTTATTTTGAATAATTTTACAATTTAAACATCTATAAACTATAAATTTTTTAAGTTCATTTTCAGAAATATTTAGATCATTCACTATTGCCTCTAAATAAAAATTTTTTTTTATGTATTGTTTTTTTTCTTGTCTTAATTTTTTTGAATTACAAAAAACACATTTATTGTAGTTCTTAAAAATCATAAAAATTTAATATCTTTTCTTATAAATTAATGTCATCATATTCCCAAAAAATGGAGGACTAATCATTTTAGATTTTTTTCTTACACTCTGCCTCTTAATTTCATCTGACATTTGTATAATATCTTTTTTAAAATTTTCATAAGGTGTATTCAAATAAAGAGATTTTGATCCTAATTTTACGAATTTTTTTTTTGGAAATAATTTATCAACATGCTTTTCAGATAAGTGGATAATATGGGATTCTGGCCTATGTTGGGTCCATCTTTCCTTAAATATTTTTGCTGCAATACTGTCCAAATCTGGTGTAGCAGATATAAATATATAACCATTCCTTTTTAAAATTTTTTGAGCACCAAATACATATGATTTTGGATCATCAACATGTTCAATTACACCTCTTAAAATAATTAGGTCAAATTTTCTTTTTATTTTTAATTTTCTATCAAAGTTTCCATAAAACATTTTATGTTTCCGACTAGCTATCTCAAACGAATCTCTACCAACTTCAATTCCATATGTATTTTTTTTATATTTTTTTAAGAGATCAAGAAAAAAACCTCCTCCACATCCTATATCTAAAACATCCTTAATTTTTTTAAAATTATCTGCGGTTTCAATTAAATAATTTAACTCATGTTTATACATAATTGATCTTTGTTTATTTTTAAGATTTCCTTTTTGATGAACGTTGGTTGCATAATTTTTATAGTACAAATTTTGCGTTTTATTACTTAAAGGATTTTTTAAATAAACTAATTCACAGTTTTTACATTTTACAGAATAAAAATTTCTTACTTTTTCACCCCATTTTTCGTAGCTATTAGATTTACAATAAGGGCAATAATTAACTATTTTTCTTAATATTGTTTTACAATTTTTGCAGGTTGTTGGATATTTTTTACCTTTAATATCTTTTTCAAATTTTAAAATTTTTGAATTACACTTTATGCAACCATCAACATGTCTTTTTTTTATTTCCATTAATCTTCATCCTCCCAATTAAATATATAATTTCCATTTTTATCTCTACTCGCAAATCTTCCTTGATAATAATCACGGTTTAAAAGTTCAACATCAGTCATATCTCTATTTTCAGATCCAAGAAGAATTTTGTAATCCTCTATATTTTCATCTATATATTTTTTTATTTCATCTTTCTTAATTTTACTTAAATTTACCAACTCTCTGAGTTGTGCAGGATTTACAGAAACAGGGCCATCTTTTGTTTGATCTTTTTTTAAAATTGTAAAATGTTTTTCTATAACGTCTATACCTAGAAAAAAGGATACAGCTGCTATAATATTTTTACTTATTTCAGGATTAGAATGATCGCTTATTCCTATGCTCGAACAAAATTTTTTTAAAAAATTTATTCTAGATATATTGGCATACTCTACAGGTGTGGGGTAAATTGATACACAATGAAGTAGTGAAAATTTTTTTTTTGCTTTTTTGAGAATCTCACAAGTTTTTTTAATTTCCCTATTAAAAGTAGCGCCAGTCGAAACTATTATATTTTCAAAATTTTTTTTTGATATATCTTTAATTAATCTATGTGATGCACAATCGAAGCTTGAAATTTTAACCTCCTTAAAAAGTTTTGATATCATATTTACTTTACCAAGAGAAAAAATAGTAGTTAATGGCTTAATTTTAAATTTATTACAAAATTCTAAAAATTTTAAATGGTCTTCTTCTTCAAGATCTAGTTTTTTTAATCTATCGTACTCGTTTTTGTAAGGTCTTTTTATTACTTTTACTTTTCCACCTTCAATAAGTCCCTCATCAAATCTTTTACGATGTGTTAACTCATTTGAATGAAGTGATTGAATTTTTGCATAGTCAGCACCAGCTTCAGATGCTGCATGAACCATTTCTTCTAATATTTTAATATCACCATTATGGTTTTGACAAAGTTCAGCAATTATTTTAGTCATTTATCCTCTCTCGAGTTAATTTTTTTGATATCATGTCCACAACTTGCTTAGCACCATTAAACTTAAATTTTTTATACTTTAATTTTTTATAAATTCTCTTGCTATCTTTTTTAATAAATGAATTCAATTTTTTTTGAAAATTTTTACCCCAATCACCTTTATTTATTAAGCATGCAAGCTTATATTTTTTTGTAAGTAAACGTAAATTTTCACTTACTTCTGGATTATTTTTTTCATTAAAGAAAAGTGCAGGTTTTTTCAAAACCAAACATTCAGATATAGTATTAAATCCTCCTCTAGCAATAATTATATCTGCTTCAGAAAGCTTTTCGTGCATATTTTTAAGGCCTGATACAGGAACTATATTATTTGACATATATATTTGATCTTTAAATTTTTGACTTAAATGATCAATACATACATAAAATTCTATATTACTTATTTTTTTTAAGTAAGGGACAGTTTTATTAATTAAACCTGAAAGAGACCTGGTTCCATTATCCATAATTAGACATTTCTTAAAATTGTTTTTTCTATAATTTTCTGCAAAATCTCCAACTATAAAATTAATATGAGCGATCTTATTCTTATATTTTTTTAATATTTTTTTCGACGTAAGTGGAGGAAAGAAAAAATGATCACATTTTAAGAATGAATTTTCCATCTTTTTTAAATATTTAGAATTTACTTTACAAACATTTTCAAAGAACCAATCCCAGGTAAAATGACATATTCCAAAACTAGGAATATTAAATTTTTTTGATAAATCAAATGCTTCAGGAACACAATCTGAAATTATAAAATCAAAATCAAAAAAAAATTTAGAAACTTTATTTTTCCATGGGGAAATATTTTTTTCCCAATTATATAATATTTTTTTTGTTTCAAAAATATTTAATGATCCATCTTTATTTTTTACTGTTCTTATATGGGAAGGTATATTTAAATATTTTATTCTATTTTCAAATTTTTCCTTAAGATAAAAAATATTTTTTGAAGTAAATAAAGTAATTTTTATCGATGGGTATTTCTTTATAAGTTCAGAAATAATAGCTCTCTGCCTAACCATATGGCCAAAGCCTTCATCAGAAATAAATACAGCACATTTTAATTTCTTAGTCATTTATTTTTTTTCAATAATTTTTTTTACAATCAAATATTCTTTTTTATTATGTATGTCTATATAGTTAGTTTTGAAAACTCCAACTTTAGTACTTAAAGTTTTTTGAAAAACTGTTTTATAGGTCATAATCCTAAAAGCACCATTTTGAAGATTATCTTTACCTACAGCAAAAACTTCTTTAATTTTTTTTCCCACAAATATTGATTTAAAAAATTTTATAGCTTTATCTAGATCATTTGAATTTACCTGAGGAGTATTTGTCTGCAGAGAAATTATAATATTTGGAAAAAATTTTTCTTTTTTTGATATGTGTCTAGTCGCATGAACTATTACATCTTGTTTTTCAATTTCATCTCCTGATAAGTATTTAGGTCTTTTTAAAAATTCAATGTTATTATCTTTACATATTTTTAAAATTTTCGAGTTTTCACTTGAAACTATAATTCTAAGTTTATTTTTTGATTTTAATATTTTTTGAGCAACATATAAAAACATTGGCATACCTTTTATAGGTAAAATATTTTTATTTTTTAATCTTTTTGAGTTGCCCCTTACTGGTATAATTACTAAAATTTTTTCAGTTAATTTTTTTTTTGGCATTTATTCTTTTATTCTATTCTTTCAATTCTTTTTTTAATTCATCATACTCTTTCATCTTTCTTTTCATAAAATTTAAGGTTAGTTTTGTTTTCAAAGAAATTCCCTTTGGTGTTAGTAAATAAATATACCTGTACTTGTAAGGATTTTTTTTAAAATTATTTATTTTAATAATTCCTTTTTCTTTCAATTTTGTGAGGCAATAATTTAATTTACCTAAGCTTAAACCCAGCTCATTTGCCATTTTTCTTTGAGTAACATCGGGATCTTTGAATATCATTCTTAAAATATTGAGATCTTCTTGTTTTCCATTACTATTTTTGTTTCTTTTGTTCATTTTTTGAACAAATTTAGCGTTCATAACTTGAACAGTCAAGCAGTTAGATATATTTAAATATAAAAAAAATGAATTTATTAAAAAAAATTTGGACCAGCTTAGGACCATTCAAAATTAAAAGTGTTTATTTTGGATTAATATTAATTCTCACAGCAATTTTTGAAACTTTAGGTATAGGGATAATTTACCAAATTATCAAAATAATAGTTGAACCAGATTTTATAAATAATAACTATTATTTAAGTTCTTTAAGAAGTTATCTTAACATTAGTGGTGACCAATTTATTTTATTAATTTTATTTTCGATACTAATAATTTTTATTATCAAAAATACGATAATTGTATTATTTACTAAATGGCAGCAAAATTTTTTAAATATTTTCGATGTATATTTATCAGATAAATTATTTTCATATTATATTAACCAACCTTTCGAAAGATATATAAAAAATAATTCATCAGTTTATGTGAGAAACTTGACAGTTGAAATGTCAAATTACAAAGGTGCTTTGCAGCAATTGATTACATTGATTACTGAGGGAATAATTCTATCATTTATATCATTATTTCTGCTTTATATTAATCCTATCGCAACCTTATTAATTTTTCTAATTCTTTGTTTATTTTCATCATTTTATTTTTTTGGTCCAATTAATAATTTTTTGAAAAAATGGAGTAAAGAAAGATTATTTTTTTCTGAAAAATATACTAAATATTTAATTCAAGGCTTATCATCAGTTAAAGAAATTAGAGTTTACCAATCAGAACAAGAGGCAAGAGATCAACATTATAGTAGTAAAAAAAATGTGAATGATTTAACTAGGCATCTTGTAGTATTAAACGCAATACCAAAAAATTTGTTTGAAATAATTATTATTTTTTTATTAAGTTCTTATATTGCATATTTTATAATTAATGAAAAAAGTTTAATTGGAATAATCCCTTTAATTGCAGTTTATTTAGCAGCTGCTTATAAAATTTTACCTTCAATAGTAAAAATTTTAAATTCATTAAATAGCTTAAAATTTTTACATGCATCAACAAATCATATTTACAATGAGTTAGAAAATGCAGAAAAGATTTATAACAAAAAAAAGGATGAAAAAAAAATAGAAGATTTCAAAGAGTTAGAATTTAAAAATGTGACTTTCAAATATGGTGGAACCAAAAAAAATATCCTTCAAAATATATCATTTAAAATAAAGAAAGGTGAGATAATAGGAATTAAAGGTGAAAGTGGATCTGGCAAAAGCACATTGATTAATCTTATGCTAGGACTCTTGAAGCCCGGAAGTGGAAACGTATATATAAACAAAAAAAATTTAGAAAAATTAAATCAAAGTTGGCTAAAAATTATTAGTTATGTTCCACAAAATATTTATGTAACTGATTCAAATATATTCAAAAATGTTGGTTTTGGAAAAAAATTATTTGAAATCAATAAATTGAAGGTAATTTCAATTTTGAAAAAACTAAGAATATACAAAGATATAAAATTAAAAGGATTATACAGAAATCTAGGTGAGCGTGGATCGTTTTTTTCTGGTGGTCAATCACAAAGAATCGTTTTTGCAAGAGCTTTGTACAAAGATCCAAATGTAATTTTTTTTGATGAAGCTACCACTGGTCTAGATAAGAAAAATGAAGAAAATGTATTCAAGCTTTTACTCAAATTAAAGGACAAAAAAACACTAATAATATCTTCTCATAGTGAAGAATTATTAAATATTTGTAATCGTGTATTTGAAGTAAAAAAAGGAAATTTAATTAAAAGAAAAATATAAAATGAAAAAATTATTATTTTTTCCAATTGAAATTAAATCTAGAGAATTGATGCCAAGATTATTAATGTCATTGTTCGCATTAAAGAAAAATTATTATTGTTTTATAGGAAGTAAGCAAGGAATATTTAGAGCGACCAGACATTTTAGTCCTGGGAATTATTTTTATAAGTCAATTAATCACACAGACCTTCCACATATAAAAATGATTAAGAATTTAAAAAACAATTACTTTGTTTTAGATGAGGAGGGAGGGTTTCAATATTCTTCTTCTAAAGAAATTAATAAATTTATTACATATCGAAGTAGCCAAAAAAATGTAGAACAAATTGACAAATTTTTTACATGGGGAAAATTTGATTATGCCGAATGGAAAAAGAGATATTTAATCTACAAAAATAAATTTATTTTATCTGGGTCTCCAAGAATAGATTTTTGGAAAAATTCAATAATAAAAAAAATATATAAAAATGAATTAATAGAAATAAAAAAAAAATTTGATAAGAATTTAATTTTAATTATCAGTAGTTTTGTCACATCTGAAAAAGAAATTAAAAAATCTATGCGTAATTATGAACACTGGCACAAATTCAGAAACAACAAAGCAAGATTAAAGCAACTTAAACAAAGAAAATCAGATTTAGCTTTATTAAAAAAATTTATCAAATTAATAAATTTTTTATCAATTAAGAACCCCAATTGCAATTTTGTTATTAGACCCCATCCAAGTGAGAATATTAATGATTGGAAAAAATTTATTAAAAAAATGGGAAAAAATATTTATGTAACAAAAGAATTTGATGTAACTCCGTGGATATATAGTAGCAAGTACGTGATTCATAATTCTTCTGCTGTTGGATTACAAACTGCCGGTATGAAAAAAAATCTTATTACATACAGACCCAAAGGCTTTATTTATGACAGGAACTTTACAAATAAATTTGGATATGTGGTAAATACAAGAAAAAAGGTAAATAATATAATAAATTCAAATCCAAATTATGAAAAAATAAAAAATCAAAATTTTAAAAAGTTAAAAAATAGATTTTTTTATATAAATAAAAATAAGTTTGTATCTGAAAAATTAATTCAAGAAATAAGCAAAAATAATAATCTTAAATCTAAATGTGGTTTCATTAAATTATATTTTTTTTCATATGCTTATAAAATAAAAGATTTTATTTTCATGATTCTTCAAAAATTTATTAAAAAAAAGGAAAAAAAATTACCAACATTAAGAAGTTCCTCAGAAAAATTATCTGGAGGTATAAAAAGAGAAGAAATATTGAAGTTCTTTCAGTCTATGAGTAATTATAATTTTAGTATTAAAATAATTAAGTTCTGTAATAATTGTTATTTTGTATTTAGAAAAAAATGAAAAAAATAATTGTGAGATTATTATTTAAAATGTTTTTGTAATTGACATGAATTGATGAAAAATTTAAAAGTGTTAAAATAGTTATATGTTAAACATTATCAAATCAAAGTTTTTAGTTCCTATATACCTAAATTTAGACAGTACGTTAGGTATTTATTTTTTTAATAATTTACATGGTTTTTCAACAAATGTTTATAATTACTTGTATAAAAAAATAATTTTTCAAAAAAAAAATCTAAATTTAGTTAATTTATTTATTAGCAAAGGCTACCAAAAGATAGGAAAAGCAAATATTGAATATATAGAACAAATCAATGAACAATGTAAAAAACAAAACCCCCAAAAAAAAAGCGATAAATCAACATTTAGGTTTGAACTTAATGAAAAAATGATTGAAATTATAAAAAAAATAATCTTAGAAAATTGTAGTGATTATATACGTGAGTTAGAAAAATGTTATGCCTCAAACATCAAATTATCATGGGTGAGTATAGTAAGAAATTACCCACATTCATCAGAAACAGAGCAATATAGTAACTTTTTTCATACAGATGGTTATACCTTAAGTTTAATAAAAATGTTTATAAATTTGCAGGATATAGATCAAAATCATGGTGCATTACAAATTGTAAAAAAAAATTTTTCAAAAAAATTTATTAAAAATTTCAAAATGACAAATGAAAATGGTAAAATTAGCAGCATAAGATGGTTGTTTAATTCAATATTTAATCAATCTTATAAAATTTATAAATTTAGAAGGGTTTTTCTAGATCAGAGTACTAAAGTTCCACAAGAAATGATTTATGAAAATTTAGGAAAAAAAGGTGATATTTTAATTGCTGATACAACAAGTGTTATTCATAAAGCAGGTACGCCAAGCAAAGATCATTATAGAGATCTTATTTCTTTAGAATTTATTGCTTTGCCTTATGATAACAAAGCAGACAAAGATTTTTTTTCGTTAGAAAAAAATTATAAAAATATATTTTTTGATGAAAATAATTGGTTTTCAAAAAAAATTGCAAAACCATATGGATTAAAAAAATTAATAAGAAAGTTTTTTTTGTATAAAAAAAATTTAAATTTAACTAAATAAATAAAAAAACAAAATTATATAAATTTAAAATGAAAGATAAATATTTGCAAAAAATTGAAAATGCTTTTTTAGATTATCTATCAAAGCTTAAAGAACCTCAAATTTTAGAATTTGGAGTAAGACATGGTCAATCGACTGAGTTATTTATAGATATTTGTGAGAAAACAAACGGATTTTTATATTCTGTAGATATTGATAATTATGAAAATAAATTTTCATCAAAAAAATGGAAATTTATTCATGGAAGAGATGATAATTATGAGCTTGTTGAAAAGTTTATTCCAAAAAAATTAGATGCTATATTTTTAGATAGTTTTCATAACGCAAACCACGTTGAAAAAATATTTTATCATTATTATCCAATGGTAAAACAAGATGGTTATTTTGTAATTGATGACATCAATTGGATGTTATATTCAAAAAATAATACAAGAGATAATTTTAACTCAGAAATAAATAATTATGAGACCTTTTATAGAATTTTAGATATTTACAATTCAAATATTGAAAATTTTGATTTATCATTTGACTTTGTAGGTTCGGGAATAGCTAAAATAAAAAAAATTACTAATAATCACTTATTAAAAAGAAAGAAAGTTATTTTAAGAAAGAATACAGTTAAAAATATTATTAGAAAAATCTTACAAAAATAATTTTATGAAAAGATTGAAAGTGGTAAATATTAGCCCTGGCTTAAGTGGTGCTGGCTTAATTTCTGATTTTTTATTAAATAGGAAAGATTTTACTAATCCTTTTAATTTAGAGGCAGAATTTAGATTATTACATGACCCAGGTGGTATCCATAATTTGTATAAAGGTTTATATGAAAATTTTAGCAATAATAATTCATCTTATTTTTTTAATGAGTTTGAAAAATATATTTTAAATTTAAAAAACCTTTCTTCAAAAATAAAAAATAAAAAAAAATATCTTTATAATTCATTTTTTTTTAATGAAGTTAAAAAATATTTGAAAGAAATAAGTTTAATTAGTTACTACGGCCTACCTGAGTATTTTAGAATTGGATTTGATTTTAATGACAAACTTAAATGGAGAATACTTAGGATTAGAAAGTCATCTCAAGAGGTAAAATTTTGTAAAATGAGAATTCCAGTCGAAAAAGAAATCTTTTTAAAAAAAACAAGAATATTTTTAAACAAAGTTTTATTTATTTTATCGGGAAAGAAAAAAATAAACTATGTAATTGATCAAGGAGGAAATTTTTGGGATCCAATCAATTCTACACAGTATTTCGATAATAGAAAAATTGTTTTGGTTACAAGAGACCCAAGAAGTATCTTTTCGAGCATGAAAACAAGGAAATCTTTGGCATATCCTGGCCATGATATTAAGATTTTTTGTGAATGGTATAAAAATGTAATGAAAAATTATAATAAAATAAAAGAAAGTAATATTCTACTAAAAATAAAATACGAAAACTTTATTTTAAATCATGAGAAAGAGTCAACAAAGCTTATTAAATTTCTTAATTTAAAAAACTTGAAAAAAAAAAAATTTGATATAAGCAAATCAAAAAGTAATATTTTTAAAGCAAAAAACTATTTAACAAATAAAGAACTTAAATATATAGAAAAAAAACTAAAAAAATACTTACAATGGCCAAAAAAAATTTATATTTAATAAGACACGGAAAAGCTGCGATGGATGGATCCGATAGAGAAAGAGTTCTAGACTCGGATGGAATAATCCAAGCTACATCACTTTGTAAAAAAATTAAAACTCAATTCGAGGATCAAAAAATAAGGATTATTTCAAGTCCTTTCAAAAGAGCAACGCAAACTATAGAAAAACTATCGCAAGATATGGCAGCCGATATTGAAAAAAGTCAATCACTAGAAGAAATAAATATTGGAAAAGATCAAAATTTATCTAAGCACCAAATTATTGAAAAAATGTGGGGTGATAAAAATTTCAAGGTTCAAAATGGCTCGTCCCAATCTGAACATGTCGATAAAATAAAAGATGAACTAAATCAAATCTTAGATGATTTTTATAAAAATGATTACAATTTGATATTAATTTCTCATGGTAATTCAATTGGCATTATTTTAAAATATTTTTTAGATACTGATTTTACATTTAATGACTGGAAAAAAATTAGTATGCCAGATATGTATTGTTTGAGTTTTAATGAAGAAAATAAAATTATTAATTTTAAAAGAGATATAGAAGGTATAGAAAAAATATTTACTATTTAATTATGAAAGAAGTTAATTATGAAAGAAGAAATAAATAAAAAATACTTAAAAGAAAAACAGTATAAATCTACTAAATATCTAGAGGCAAGAATCAAGATTCACCAGTTTACTAAAAATAAGATTGGATTTCATGAGTGGATATTTGATCAATATGATTTTTCAGAATTTGAAAAAGAAAATAACGAAATAAAAATCTTAGACGTTGGGTGTGGAACGGGAGTATTTTGGAAAAAAAATATAAATAATTTTAAAAAATATAAGCTCGATATTACTTTTACAGATGCAACGGAAGCCATGGTTGAAAAGGAAAAAATAAATACTGCTGAATTAGATGCAAAAAAAAAATATGAGATAGCTGACATAGACAATTTAGAAAAGTATAAAAGTCAATTTGACATAGTTTTTTGTCACAATGTTGTTTACCATGCAGGAGATAAAGAAAAGTCAATAAAAAACTTAAAAGACTGTCTAAATGATAAACCATCTTCTTTTTGTAGTATTACTACTAATAGTGAAAAACATATGTTAAATGTTTATGAAATAGGAAGAAATTTAGATAAAAATTTTCCAACAGATAGAATTATAGACTCTTTCACTGAAGAGATAGCCGATAAAATGTTGCCAAAATTTTTTAAAATTGAAAAAAAAATTGAAGAGGAAGAATTAAGAGTTACAGACTGGGAAATTTTAATGGGCTTTGTTGCATCAGGAGTTGAACCAAGAGGAATAAAGCTAGTAGATAATTTTTGGGATGAATATAAAAAAATTTATGATCGAGAATTTAAAAGAAATGGGTATTTTAAAATTATAAAAAGGTCTCCATTATATATTTGTAAAAAAAATTAATCTGCAAAATGATTTTATGGATAACTGGTATATCAGGCTCTGGTAAAACAACGCTTGCTAAATATTTTTTCAAACATTTTAAAAAAAAACATAAAAATACAATTTTTCTTGATGGAGATGAATTTAGATCCTTATTTAGTAACGATTTAAAATATACAATCAAAGACAGAGACAAGAATGCTGAGAGAATGACAGCTTTTGTTAAGTACTTATCTAATCAGAATATTAATCTTGTTATAAGTGCAAATATTACATCTCAAAAATATAGAAATTGGTGTAAAAAGAACCTGAAAAATTTTGTTCAAATTTATATAAGAGCAAGCCTTAATTCCTTAAAAAACAGAGATTATAAAGGTTTATACAAAAAAGCACTAAGTGGAAAAATCAAAAATGTTGTAGGAGTTGATCTACCATTTAAAGATCCAAAAAAAATTGATCTTTTCTTAAGTAATGATGGGTCTAAAAAAGAATTTTTAAAAAAAACAAACATAATTAAAAAATTTTTAAGGAAAAATGTAATTAAGATTTATTAATTTATGTTCATAAATTTAGCTCATGTTTATAAATAAAGCACAAAATTTAAATTATTTAGAGAAATTTAAGATTAAAAATACAAGAATACCAAAATTTATTTATTTTAATGTTTTGGAATGGAAGAATAATAGACAACTTATAATTAAAAAAATAACAAATAAATTAGATAATAAAATTTGTATAAGATCATCATTTTATAAAGAAGATTCAAGCAAAACCTCTCTTGCTGGTAAGTTTGAGAGTTTTATAAATATTTCAAATAATAAAAAAAATATTACTAAAGCTGTAAATAATTTAATTAATCAATATCAAAAATTTGATAAAAAAAAAAAATTTTTTTTTAAAAATTATTTATTAATACAGAATTTTGTTAAAAATTCTATTTGTAGTGGTGTGGTGACTAATTATACACTTGGAGATGGTGCGCCATATTATTCTATAAATTATAACGATCAAACAAGTTCTACTCTTTCAGTCACATCTGGTGACAAAAATAGTTATAGAGTTTTGCATGTTTCGAGAAATTCAAATAAAAATATTAGATCTATTAAATTTAAAAAAATAATAGATTCTATAAAAAAAATTGAAAAAATTTATAAATTCAAGCCTCTTGATATAGAATTTGCTCTTAACAAAAATTTTAAAGTTTTTATTTTACAAATTAGACCTATTTCAACATCTTTTAAATGGAAAAAAATAAATGAAAAAAAATTCAACAATTTATTAAAACAAAATGAAAAAAAATTTAAAAAAATTTGCAAAAGAAATATAAATTATGGAAAAAAAGGTATTTTCGGATTGATGCCAGATTGGAATCCTGCAGAGATTATTGGATTTCAACCAAATATATTTTCTTATTCTTTATATAAATTTTTGGTTACCGATGAAATCTGGGCAGTTGCGAGAGAAAAAATGGGATATAAAAAATTAAGAAAACCAAAACTGATGTATTCATTTACTGGGAAACCTTATATCGATCTAAGAATGTCTTATAATTCTTTACTACCAAAAAAATTAAATAAGAGCATAGAAACAAAAATAACAAATTACTGGATAGATGAACTGATTAAAAAACCTTATCTTCATGATAAGATTGAATTTGAAATTACAGATAATTGTTATTATTTTGGTTTTGAAAAAAAAATAAATAAGAAATACAGTTTTTTAAGTAAAAAAGAAAAAAAAATATTTATTGATTCTCTTAAAACGTTAACAAATAATATTTTAAAAAATTATAAATCTAATTTTGAAGAAATGAAAAATGAAATTCTAGATTTAGAAAAATTTAGAGTTTCATCAATAAAAAGTTTTTTAAATAAAAAAGATAATATTAAACACTCAAAACAATTATTAGAAAAATGCAAAATATCTGGTTTGATACCTTTTTCTAAACAAGCAAGAAATGCGTTTATATCTAAGAAGATTTTAACATCGCTAGTTGATAATAATATATTATCTAAATCAAGTTATTTTAAAATTTTAAGTAAACTTAAAACTGTTTCTCATGATTTTATTTCTGATCAAAATAAACTTAGATTAAATAAAATGAAAAAAAATGACTATCAAAATAAATATTTTCATTTAAGACCCAATACATACGATCTTTTAAATAAGAGATATAACGAAAACATACAAGAACATAAAATTCCAGATGAGCAACTTAATTTATTGTTAAACTATGATTTCAAAAATGTAGGAAGATTAATTACAAAGAAAGAATTTACTAAGTTAAATTTAATTTTAAAAAGAAAAAAAATTAAAACTGATGTAAATAATTTACTTTCTTTTTGCATAGGATCTTTAAAATTAAGAGAAAATTACAAGTTTATTTTTTCAAGAAGTTTAAGTGATGGAATTCAATTATTAAGAGACTATTCAAAAAAAAAAGGAATTATTGAACATTTTTCAAACGTCGATTTAGAAACTATTTTTAAAGTTAAAAACAGATCAGATTTATTAAATTTAAAGAGAAAATCTGACAATAATAAAGTTTTAGGCGAGTATTTTAATTATGTAAAATTACCATATCTTATAGTTTCAAATAACGATTTTTTTGTTTCTTCTATTTTATTGTCTAAACCAAATTTTATAACTGATAAAAATATATCTGGTAAATTAGTTTTTTTAGATGGAAAATCAGCAAAAAGCTCGTTAAAAAATATGATAGTTGTTATAGAAAATGCTGACCCTGGTTTTGACTGGATTTTTTCTCATAAAATTAAAGGTTTAATAACAAAGTTTGGAGGCATAAACTCACATATGTCTATAAGGTGTGAAGAATTAAATATTCCCGCAATTATTGGATTTGGAGAAGACAATTTTTCTAAAATCATCAATTTAGAACAACTTAATGTAAATTGTAAGTTACAAAAAGTGAATTTTGGAGAATTAAAAAATCATGATTAAAATTGGAATTACATCAAATATTAAAAAATATTATAAAGGCTATATAGACTTCATAGATCATTACTGGGTTAATTTTTTTGAAAAAAAAAAAATTGAATATAAACTCATTCCTAATAGCAAGTATTTATCTGAAAAAATACTAAATCAAATTGATATTCTTATTTTAGCTGGAGGTAATGACATTATTTCAAAAAAAAAAGAGTCTATTATTCGAAATAAAATTGAAATTAATTTGATAAAAAAAGCTATTAAACGAAAAATTCCTATTTTTGGAATTTGTAGAGGAGCGCAGCTGTTAAATATAAAATTTGGAGGTAGAATTAGCAAAGTTAAAAATCAAATGAGAACAAGACATAATATATATTTTCATAAAAATGATATAATTAAAAAAAATATACTTAATGTAAATAGCTTCCATAATTATGGAATTAAGTACAAGGATTTTTCAAAAAAATTGAAAATTGTAGCAACTGATATTGATCAAAACATAGAAATGTTCATATCAAAAAAGAGTAAAATTTTAGCCACCATGTGGCACCCAGAGAGAGAGAAGAATAAAAAAATTTTAATAAATTTACTAAAAGAACTTTTAAAATTATGAAAGTAATAATTTTATGTGCAGGCAAAGGCAGGAGGTTTAAAATAAGGACCCCAAAGTGTTTACTTAAAATAGACAACGAAACCCTAGTTGAAAAATGTTTAAATAATTTCAAAGATAATTATATTAAATCAAAAGATATTATTTTTGCATCTGGTTTTAAAGAAAATTTAATAAAAAAGAAAGTAGGAAATAAATTTAATTTTATTAAAAATAAAGATTATGAAAATACAAATATGGTTTATACTTTTTTTAATGCAATCAAAAAAATAAAAAATACAGATATTATTGTTACATACTCAGATATAATGTTTAGTTCAAAGGATTTAAATAATTTGATTAAATCAAAATATAAATTTACTACACTTGTAGACTCAAAGTGGAAAAATATTTGGAAAAAAAAGAAAAAGCTTTTATTAGATTCTGAAACTCTAAAAATTTATAAAAATAAAATAATTTCTTTAGGTAAGAAAACAAAAAATATAAAAAATATTGATGGAAGATTTGTTGGAATCACCAAAATATCTTCAAATGAAATAAAAAAAATTAAGCTTATTTTTGACGAAAATTTATTAAAATATCCAGATAAATTTAAAAAAATCGATATGACTAATTTTTTTGATTTTCTTATAAAAAAAAAACAAAATATATATGCAACCAAAACTCATTCAAGTTGGTATGAATTTGATGATAAAAATGATTTAAAATCGTTTAAAGATCAAAACTTTCAAAGGTAATTTTAAATAAAAAAATTATATTTAATGAGTTTTTATATAGTTTTTCTACAAGATGTTCATAATTTGAACAAAGTTAATTTAAATAATGTTTAAATTACTTGATACTTTTATAACCATAACTTAAAAGACCTTATGAAAAAAAAAGCTTTAATTTTTGGAGTAACCGGGCAGGATGGTTCATACTTATCAGAATTACTTCTTAAGAAAAATTATGATGTAATAGGTGTAATGAGAAGATCAAGTGCTTTTAATACAGCAAGGATTGATCATTTATATTCACTTTATCCAAATCAATTTGATACATCTTATGGAGACTTATCAGATTTAAATAGTATTGAGAGAAACATTGAGAAGTTTGAACCTGATGAAATTTACAATCTAGCAGCGCAAAGTCATGTTGGAGTAAGTTTTGAAATATCTGATAGTACTTTTGATATCAATGCGTTTGGGCCATTAAATATTTTGCAGGTACTTAAAAACAAAGGAATTAAATCTAAATTTTATCAAGCTTGTTCAAGTGAAATGTTTGGAATTTCTCCTCCACCTCAAAATGAAAATACTTTGTTTCAACCACAAAGTATCTATGGTGTATCAAAAGTGTCAGCATACTATACAACAAGGTATTTTAGACAAGCCTTTAATATTTTTGCTGCAAATGGAATTTTATTTAATCACGAGTCTCCTAGACGTGGATTAAATTTTGTTACAAGAAAAATTACTATTGGAATAGCAAAAATTTTAACAAAAGAAATTAAGGTTTTAGAATTAGGAAATTTGTCAGCTCGGAGAGACTGGGGTTTTGCAGGGGATTATGTAGAAGCAATTTGGAATATTCTACAGCAAGATAAACCTGATGATTTTGTCATCTCAACTGGTGAAAATTATTCGATCGAGGATTTTGCAAAAGAAGCTTTTAATGTGGTTGGTTTAGATTGGAAAAAATTTGTAAAATCAAATGTAAGTCGATATTTGAGACCATCGGAAGTACCAAGCTTACTTGGTGACAGTAGTAAGGCTATAAAACAATTGAAATGGAAACCTAAAGTTTTATTCAAAGACCTATGTTTAATGATGGTAGAGAGTGATTTGAAAAATTTTAATCTAACATTGGAAGAGGCAAAAAAAATTGCAAAAAAACTATAATCAATTTTTTAAAAAAAAACTTGAAAATAAAGTAATTGCCATAACAGGCTCAAATGGGTTTATCTCAAAGCACCTAATAAAAGAATTAAAATCTTTAAAAATTAAAAAATTAAAGATTAAAGAAATAAACTCAAAAAATACAAACTATTTTAATTACAAAAATTTAGAGAAAAGTTTAAAATCTGCAGACTATGTTATCCATCTTTCTTCTGCAACAGGTGGAATAAAATATACAAAAGAAAATATGTCAGAACAATTTTATATTACCATGATAAAAGATCTTAATGTTTTCAAAGCTGCCAAAAAAAATAAAGTAAAAAAATTAATTACCATTGGAAATTTACACGCATACCCGAAAAATCTTAATGGAAAGTTAACAGAAAAAAAAATTTATGGCGAACTTCCTTTTCCTGGACATCTTGGGATAGGATGGTCAAAAAGAAATCTAAGTGTTATGGGAAAAATATTTAGTAAAAATAACACTTATACAAAATTTATAACATTATACTCAGCCAATTGTTATGGACCTGGAGATACATTGGATTTGAATTATGGTCATATAATTCCCAAAGTTATTATACAATGTTTGAAAAATAAAAACTTTGATCTATTTGGAAGTTTAAATGCAATAAGAGAGTTTATTTATGTCAAAGATTTGGTAAAAATTGTCATTTTATCTCTTATAAAAGTAAATAAATCTGTTTATTTTAATGTTGGATCGGGTGAAGCAATAAAGATTTCTAAACTAGTTAATATTATTAAAAAAAAAACCTTCTTCAAAAAAAAAATTACAAATAAAAATAAAATTATAGATAAATCTATAAGATTTTGTGGAAATCAAAATTTAAAAAAATATTTGAACTATAAGATTATGTTCAATATGAACATGGGATTAAGTGAAACCATTTCATGGTATAGAAAAGTTTTATAATAAATTTCAGTGAAAAAAAAAGTTGATATCGTAATATTTGGGGATTTAAGTAATATAATTTGCCGTATTTTAGTTTGGCAATTGGTAAAAATATCAAAAAAAAATAATATTAAGATTGATAAATTTTTTAATACTGAAAAAAATAAAGAAAGTTTAATAATAAACTCAATAAAATTCTTTTTAGTAAAATTGTTTAATCCTTTTAATAATAGTTTTTTTTTTAACAATACAGGTATATTTCTAAAATTATTTTCAGGTTTGAAAATTCAAAATGTGGAAGATATAAATGATAATAAATTTAGAAAAATATTAAACTCAAAAAAATATGATTACGCCTTTTCTTTATGTTGTAATCAAATTTTTAAAAAAAAAACGATTAAATGTTTTAAAAAAGTCATTAATTACCATAGCTCAACAATACCATTATATAGAGGACTTAATTCTACGCTATGGTCAATATTTTTTAATGAAAAATATACAGGTTATACATACCACTATGTAAATTCTAAAATTGATAGTGGAAAAATAATTTTTCAAGATAAATTTAAAATTAACTATAAAGAGTCTTATAAAAAAACAGAAATTATTAAAACTTTAAAAGCTAAAATTTCTCTAGAAAAAGTTATTAAATTGATTTTAAATAATTTTAAAGGAATATCCTTAAAAAAAAAAGGAAGTTATTATGGAAGAAAAGAAATAAAAAAAATTCTCACATATAAAAAAATTAATAATATAAATTTAATAAAAAAAGTTATAAGTATTTGGGGAGGTATAGTTTTGATTAAAGATAATAAAAAGTTTTTTATTACTAAAATTTCAGATAGTGGCAATATATTAAGAATAAGTCATTATCCAGTTATTGTTTATAAGATGTTAAAATTTATTAAAAATTAATATGAAAAAAATTAATCAAATTGAACCTGTAATTAGTTTGAATGATAAGCTTGCAATAAATAAATATTTAAAAAGTGGAGGATGGATAACTGAAAATAAAATTTCAAAAAGGTTCGAAAAAAATTTTTCTGAACTTTTAGGTGCAAAATACTCAATACTTCATCCCAATGGAACACTAACTTTATTATCTATAATGTTGGCTTTGGGACTTAAAAAAAATGATGAAGTTATTTTACCAAATTATACGATGGTTGCGACTGCAAATGCCGTTATTCTTGCTGGAGCTAAACCAATTTTGTGTGATATTTCAGATGAGAATTTATGTTTAGATCCAAATAAGTTAACAAATAAAATTAATAAAAATACTAAGGCTGTTATATACGTTACATTAAATGGTAGATCAGGCTTTATTCAACAAATACAAAAAATATGTAAAAAGAAAAAACTACATTTAATTGAAGATTCTGCACATTCAATAGGATCATATTTAAATAAAAAACATCATGGAACTTTTGGTATTGCTTCATCGTTTTCGTTAAGCATGCCAAAATTAATTACTACCGGACAAGGTGGTTTTGTTGTTACAAATAATAAATCTTTAGCAAATAAAGTAAATGAAATAAAAAATTTTGGAAGAAGAAGTGATGGAAATGATATTTATTTTTCAATAGGATATAATTTTAAATTTACTGATTTGCAATCTTCTTTAGGAATAAGTCAATTACAAAATATTAAACAAAGAATAAAAAAAAAAAGACATATATTTCATCACTATTATAAAAATCTTAAAAACATTAAAGAAATTAAAATGTTTAGATTTCAAAAAGATGAAACTCCTTGGTTTGTTGATATTTATTTAAAAAATCCAAAAAAGTTACAAGAATATTTAAAAGAATTTAATATTAGTACACGTTTAGTCTACCCACCTTTGAATAGTTTGAAAATTTTTAAAATTAAAGGAGATTTTGAAAATTCAACATATTATTGTAATAGAGGACTTTGGCTACCAAGCTCAATTAATCTTAAAGAAAAAGATATTAAATTTATTGTAAATAAAATTAAAATTTTTTTAAATAATTATGCGCAAAATTGATTTTAAATTTATTAAATTTTGCCAAAAGCAAAAAGGCTCTATTGACGGAGGTTTAAGAAAGAAAAATAAAATTAAAAATCCATTATTCTCTATTATCACTGTCAATTTAAACGATGATTTAGAAAGTACAATATTAAGCATTAAATTCCAAAAATATAGAAATTTAATTGAGCATATTATTATAGATGGTGGCTCTAGAAAAAATTATTTAAAATTATTAAAATATTACAATAAAGATATAGATTATTGGATATCTGAAAAAGACAATGGAATTTGGGATGCAAGTAACAAAGGCGTTACTTTAGCCAAAGGAAAATTCATAGGATTGTTAGACTCCGGTGACATATTGAGTCAAAATGCATCTGAAATTTTAAAAAAATTGTTTAAATTAAAACCAAATGCAGATTGTGTAATTGGTAGCGTTATGAGATCAAGATTATTATCTGGTTTTTATCCACATAAAATTTCCACCCATTTAAATGTTATACCTTCTAACTCAGGTGGTTTTTTTTTAAATAAAAATATGCAAAAAAAGTTAGGATTATTTGATGAAAGATATAAGTGCTCTGCAGATTATGATTTAGTTTATAAGATGATTAAGTCTAAAAAAGTTAAATTTATTTGTTCTGAAAAACACGAAATTTTATCTAAAAAAATTCCTGAGGGTTTTTCAACAAAATATGGTTTTTTTAACAATTTATTAGAGGAAGTAAAAATTAGAAATAGCAATGGTGAAAATTTTATTTATACCTCATTTTTAGCAATTGCAAAAACAATAAATAAACTGTTAAGTATAATAAGAAATTTTGATGGAAATAAATTTGTAAAATATAAGTATTTAGAAATAGAGAAAAATCAAATAAACAATCTTAATAAATTTTATGAGTATATTCAGAAAAAAAAAAAATTTAAAAAAATTTAAAAATTATATTAAAATTTTAATTAAATTAATTTTAAGAAATCCATTTACTTTTTATTTGGAAATATTAAATTTTATAAAAGATTATAAAAATATTAAAAAAGATATATCTAAATCAAACTTTGAAATTTACCCAAGTCACCCTTATCTTTTTGACAAGAATGACAAAGGTTTAAAGCTGCAATATTTCCATTTTCAAGATCTTTGGGCTTTTAAAATATTATCAAAAAATAGTATTTTTGAGTTAGTAGATATTGGTTCAAACCTAAGTTTTATTACTTTTGCATCCTCAGTGAGTAAAATTAAATGTCTTGATATAAGACCGCATAAGATACACTTGGAAAATGTTGATTTTATTATTGGTGATATAAACAAACTTCCTTTCAATGACGATAGTGTAAATAACTTAAGTTCATTGTCGGTTATTGAGCATATAGGTTTAGGAAGGTATGGAGATAATATTGACCTATTTGGAATGGAAAAATCTGTTAAAGAGTTCGAGAGAGTATTAAAAAAAAACGGAAATTTAATTGTATCATTTCCATTTGGTAGAAAAAATATTATAGAATTTAATGCTCACAGAATATGTAATTTGGAATATACTAATCATCTGTTTCAAAATTTTATTTTAAAAAACGAGACTTTTATATATGGAAGTAAATATAATTCTAGAGAAGAATTTAAAAAATTAGGAGAACCCGACTGCGTTGCATGTTTTCATTTTATAAAAAAATAAATAAATTTAAATTTTTATGATTAATGTATGTGTTATAGGACTTGGTTATGTAGGCTTACCAATATTAATTAATTTATCAAAAAAATTTAAAACAATCGGTTACGATATTAATAAACAAAGGGTAGAAGATCTTAAAAAAGGGAAAGATTTATTTAATGAGTTTAGAAAAAAAACATTAAAAAAAAGTAAAATAAATTTTACTAACTCAATTAATTTAATAAAAAAATCTAATATATTTATAATTACTGTTCCGACACCAATTAATAAAAAAAAACAACCAGACTTAACTCATTTAAAAGATGTTTGTAATAAACTTTCAAAAATAATAAAAAAAAAAGACATAATAATTTTTGAATCAACAGTATATCCTGGTCTGACTAATGATTTTTGTATTCCTTTGATTGAAAAAAATAATAATTTTAAAGAAGGAGTAGATTTTTACGTAGGTTATAGTCCTGAAAGAGTTAACCCTGGTGATAAAATTCATTCGCTAAAAAATATTAATAAGATACTTGCCTATCCGCATAACTACTTAAAAAAAGAATTAATAAAAGTATATTCTTTAATTAGTAAAAAAATTATTTTATCAAACAATATAAGAGAAACAGAAACTGCAAAAGTAATAGAAAATATACAAAGAGATGTGAATATTGGATTAATAAATGAATTTTATTTGGTTTGTAAAAGACTGAACTTAGATTTTAATAATGTAATAAACTTGGCTTCGAGTAAATGGAATTTTATTAAATTTAAACCTGGTTTAGTAGGAGGACACTGCCTTCCTGTAGATCCATATTATTTTTCATTTATTAGCAAGAAGAATAAACTTAATACTAAAATTACATTAGCAGGCAGAACAATAAATAATTTAATGACTACAGTTGTAAAAAAAGAAATTACTGAAAAGCTAAAAAAAATTGATCCACAAAAAAATAAGAAAATTTTATTTTGTGGTTTAACATATAAAAAAAATGTAGCGGATTTAAGAAACTCGCTTAGTTTAAAAATTTTTCAAAGTTTAAAAAAAAATAATAAAAAAATAAGAGGTTATGATCCATTATTAAACAATCTAATTTCAAAAAAAAATAATTTAGTTATCTCTTTAAAAGAATTTAAAAGTTTTGATATTTACATACTTGTTACCAATCACTCTATAATCTCAAGAAATTTAAAAAAACTTAATAAAAATAAAACAATAATTAACATTTTAGATTAATTGTATATGAGAGTTGCTTACATTGCTGAAACATCTTTGGATAATCGAAGTGCTTACACTCATCATGTAATTAAAATGTGTGATGCATTTTGTATAAAAAATTGTAAAACGACACTCATCATTCCTTTTATTGACAAAAAGATAAGTTTTAAAAAAATAAAAAAAAATTTTTTGTTAACATCAGAAAAAAAATTTTTAATAAAAACAATTTTAAATTTTAAAGTTAGTAACTTTTTAACAAGGATACTATTTGGCTTTAAAGTTGCAAAACATTTGAGCAAAAATTGTCCTGAATTAATTATAACCAGAAGTTTTATATCAAGTATTTTTTTTACTTTTTTTAAAATAAATCATTTTTTAGAAATTCATTCTGAATTTAGAGGACTTACGAGATTTTTTATGATCAATTTAAATTTTTTGAATTCAAGATATGTTTTGAAGATTATATTAATTTCAAAAGCTTTAAATAAAAGAATATTTAAATTAAACAAAAAAAAATTTTTGATACTCCATGATGCTGTTGATATTAAAAATTTTAAATATAAAAAATTTAAAAATAAAATTAAAAAAGTAACATATGTTGGAAGTTTTTATAAAGGAAAAGGTGTTGAGTTTATTTTACAACTTGCTGATAAACTTAAAGATTTAGAATTCAATTTATACGGAGATTCAAAAAAAAAATATTACAACATTTCAAAAAATGTAAAAATTCACGGATATGTAAATTATGAGAAAGTTCCATATATCTTGGCTAAATCTGATATATTACTTTTGCCAAGTGCAAATGTACAATATGGAAGAACAAAAAACATAAATATCGCAAACTATAACTCGCCACTTAAAATGTTTGATTATTTAGCCTCTGGTAAAATAATTGTTTCATCAAAACGTGATGGAATATGTGAAATTTTAAAACACAATCAAAATGCATTAGTAGTCAAAGAATATCAAACTAAAGCTTGGATTAAATATCTGAAAAATATCCTTGATAATAAATATAATTTAAAAAAAATAAGACTTAATTCAATTAAAACTGCAAAGAAGTTTACTTGGAAAAATAGAGTAAATAAAATTTTATTAGTACATAAGTCTTTAATTTAATAATTATATGTGTTTAATACGTAAATTTTTATGAAAATATTAATTACAGGAGTTGCTGGATTTATTGGATTTAGTTTTGCAAAATATTTGCTTGAAAAAAAATATATAATAATTGGATTAGATAATCTTAATGATTATTATGATGTTAATTTAAAAAAAAAAAGACTTAAGCAACTATCTAAATCAAATAATTTCAAATTTTATAAAGCAGATTTAACAGAAAAAAATAAAATTGAAAAAATTTTTAAAAATAATAAGATAGATTTTATCTTTCATTTTGCAGCGCAAGCGGGTGTAAGACACTCAATCGATCATCCAAGAAAGTATATTGATAGTAACATACTAGGTTTTTATAATTTAATTGAGAATGTTAAAAAACATAATATTAAGAGATTGTTTTATGCTTCGTCTAGTTCTGTTTACGGTGAAAATAAAAATTTTCCATTAAATGAAAAAGAAAATATATTTCCAAAAAATATATATGCCTTATCAAAAAAAATTAATGAAGAAATAGGTTTTATTTTCAATAAATATTACAATACAAAATTAACTGGACTCAGATTTTTTACAGTTTACGGAGAATGGGGCAGACCTGACATGATGATGATGAAATATATAGATTGCTTTTATAAAAAGAAATTATTCTACCTTAATAATTATGGAAATCATTCAAGAGATTTTACTTATATAGGCGATGTAGTTAACATTTTGTATTTATTACTTAAAAAACAAAAAAAACTAAAGGATTTTGACTTGCTAAATATATGTTCAAATCAACCGATAAATTTAAAAAAAATTATTTCATTTATGAAAAAAAAAAAAATTAATCCAAAAATAAAAAAAATCTCTCTTCAAAAGGCCGATATACTAAAAACACATGGAGATAATCAAAAACTTTTAAAAATTATAAAATATAATAAATTTAGTAATTGGCAAAATTCTGTTGAAAAAACAATTATTTGGTATCAAAAAAATATGATAAAAAAATCAAAATAATTTAACATTTTAAAATTGTACGTTTTTTATATTTAGTTAATTTTAATTTTTTAATACTTCAAAATATTCTTTTAAATTTTGTTTATAATCGAACCTATTTACTCTTGATAATGCAAATTTTATTTTTTCTTTTCTTATTTTTTTATTTTTTGAATAAAAAATAATTTTTCGAGCTAAATCTTTATAATTTCCAACTTCGAATAATTCTCCACCCCTTCCATTATCCAATATTTCTTTAGGACCCGTTGGACAATTGCTAGAAATTATAAATTTATTCAAAACTATAGCTTCTAGAAGAATATTTGGGAGCCCTTCGTGTAAAGACGTTAGAACTAAAAAATCTGCTTGTTTTATATATGGATAAGGATTTTTTTTATAATCTAAAATTCTTACATTTTTATTTAGGTTATTTGTTTCTATAAATTGTAAAATTTTTTTCTTTAAACGACCCCTCCCCATTATAACTGCTTCAAATTTAATCTTTTTTTTTAAAAGAGCTAGGGCATTTAAAAATGTAAAATGATCCTTTTCTTCAGAAAATCTGCCAACATGAATAATTTTTAAAATATTTTTGTTATTGTAGATACTTTTAGTCCTTTTTTTAGATAATTTAATTATTTCCTGTTTATTTAAAGGATTATAAATGCATTTAGCATTTATTTTATAAGTTAATCTAAATTTTTTTCTTATTTCAATACTATTAACGATATTTTTGTTAGCTAAAGGTAAAACTTTTTTAAATACTAAACTTTTTATAAAATTATTTGCCCAATCATCAGGAAAACTATTTGATCTTGTTATTATATTTATAGAAAATATTTTACAAATAATAATAGCATAAATATTTGATTGGAAACTTAAAACTAAGATTTTTCTATCTTGTAAAATTTTTTTAATTAAAAAAAATATTGATATAATGGTTTTAATACCTCTTCCAAAAATATCCCATACTTCGCTATCAGGACATATAAATTCAATTCTTTTATTAAAATTTTTTTTTGCTTTTTTTGTGGCTGAAATTACTGTTAAACTCTCAAATCTTTTACTTAGATAATTTGAAATAATAAATAAATTTTTCTCTGCACCACCTTTTTCAATAGATGGAATGAACAAGATAATTTTTTTACCCATATAACTATTTTATTTAAAAAATATTAAATTAATTAGTAAAACTATTAACCATTATTAGCATTAAGAGTTTTTTAATAGTGAGAGATATATTATAAATCATTTATATTTAAAATGAAAAAAAAAGTTTTTTACTGGTCACCCCACATAAATGAACAAATTGCTACCGTGAAAGCTGTAGTTAACTCTGCTTTCAGTTTAGTTAAATATGGTAAGAACTATGAGCCTGTAATTTTAAATGTTTTTGGTGAATGGAATTCTTTAAAAAATTTATTAAACGAAAAAAATTTAAATTTTAAAAATTTAATCGATTTAAATATAAAATTACCTATTAATGGTCTAATTAAAAGCAGAATATTTTATACTTTTTTATCTTTTATAATTTTAATACCTCTCTATAAATTTCTTAAAAAAGAAAAACCAGATTATTTAATTATACACCTAATTACAGTACCAGTTTTAGTTTTGTGTTTTTTCTTCAATTTTAAAACAAAATTTATTTTAAGAATCTCTGGATATCCAAAACTTCACTTCTTGAGGAGGATTTTTTGGAGAATAGTATCAAAAAAAATATACAAAATATTCACACCTACAGAAATTACAAAAAAAATGCTTATTGAAAATGGAGTTTTTAGAGAAGATCAAATCTTCTTATTAAGGGACCCTATAATTTCAATTAAAAATTTAAATACTCTTAAAACAAAAAAAATAGATGATAATTTTGAATTTGATAATTATATTTTGTCAATTGGTAGGCTGACTAGACAAAAAAATTTTCAATTTTTAATTAAAGCATATGCTCATGTGAAACAGGAGGTAACAAATTTACCAAAATTATTAATTATTGGTGAAGGAGAAGAAAAAAGTTACTTAACTGAAAAAATTAGAGAACATAAGGTAGAAAAAGATGTGTTTCTTTTGGGATACAGAAATAATGTTTTTCAATATTTAAATAAATCATTATTTTTTTTACTTTCATCAGATTGGGAAGATCCGGGGTTTGTTTTAGTAGAAGCTGCGGCTTGCAACAAATTAATTTTGTCTAGTGATGTTTTAAGTGGGCCAAAAGAATTTTTATATAATAAAAATTCTGGGTTTTTATATGAAAAAGAAAATCTTACTGATTTTAAAAATAAAATTAAACACATTTTAAATAATACTAATTCAAAAGAAATTTATTTAAAAAAAGTTAACGCAAAAAAAAATTCAAAAAACTATACAATATTCTATCACCATAAAGAGTTATCAAAACTTTTGTGAAAGAAATAATTAAATTTCTTCTCTTATTATTTCATAATATTTATTTAAATTCTTTTTTAAATTAAATCTTTCAAGTCCTAGTTGTGAAGTTTTATTCATAATAAAACATTTTTTTTTATTTTTATGAAAATAAATTATTTTTTTTGCAAGTTCTTTGTGGTTTTTAGATTTAAATAATAAACCTCCCTTACCGTTATCTAATATTTCTCTAGGACCAGTTGGGCAATTACTTGATATAATAAATTTCTTAAGACAAATTGCTTCAAGTAAAACGTTTGGAAGGCCTTCATAAATAGATGATAAGATGAATACATCAGAATGCTTTATTAATGGATAAGGATTTTTTTTATAACCAATAATTTTTATAATTTTATTTAATTTTTTTTTTTTTATAAAACTTAGTAAATTATTCTTTTCTTTACCATTTCCTACTATTAAAACATTAATTTTAATTTTTTCTTTAACTAAATTAATTGCTTTTATTAAAGTCATTTGATCCTTTTGATCAATAAGTCTACCTACATTAATTATTTTTAAACAATTTTTACCAAAATAACTCTGAGTTTTTTTCCTAGATTTATTTAAAATCTCTTTTTTATTTAAAGGATTATAAATACAAGTAGCTTTTATATTGTATCTTTTTTTAAACTGTTTTTTAAAATCAATACTATTTACAATTATTTTATTGGCACTGTTCAGAATGGTTTTAAAGAAAAAATGCTTAAATATATTTTGAGACCATCCCTCAGGTGATGTGTTTGATCTTACAATTACTTTTACACCTAATATTTTACAGAGTAACGTACAATAAATATTTCCTTGAAATGAGAAAACTAATATATTTCTATCTTTAAGTATTTCTAAAAACAGAAGAAACAGACAAAGAAAAAATTTCTTTCTCCTTCCATAGTAATTAAAAAAATTATTGCTAAAGAAAATTAGTTTAATTTTTTTGTCAAATTTATTTTTAAATTTATTTGATATTGTTATTATAGAAATATTATTGATTTTTTTAATAAGAAAATTTGAAATTATAAATAAATTTTTTTCAACACCACCATCTTCAATTGATGGCATAAATATGACTATTTTTTTTTTTTTCACCTTAAATATTATAAAAGTTTATTTTATTATTAATTGAATATATAAACTTAATTTTATGAAAAAACAAAATACTTTAATTTCAATATTAATAATTAATTATAACAATCACAGTCTACTCAAAAGATCAATTAAATCTTGTTTAAAACAAAGTTATAAAAATATAGAAATATTAATTTTTGACGATCAGTCAAATGATAATTCTCCAAACGTTTTAAAAAAATTCATAAAGAATAAAAAAATAAAAATTTTTTTTAATAAAAATAAAAAAGTTAATATAGCTGCTTTAGATGCAGCTAATGGGTATTATTTTTTGTTTAAAAAATCTAAAGGGAAAATTATTTGTTTATTGGATAGTGATGATTTTTATCATAAGGATAAAATCTTTAAGATTAATGATTGTTTTGAGAAAAATAAATCATATGATTTTATTCAAAACTTACCAATAATTGTTGAAAATAATAAAAAAAATTATAAAAAAAATAGAAATAATATTTTTAGTTATTGGCCTTATTTTGCACCTGAAAGTTGTATAAATTTTAGAAGAAATTTTATGTTAAGATTTTTGAAAAAAAATAAATATTTAAATTACAAATTTGCAAATGTTTGGCTAGGTTTTAGGATGGGTGTATATGCTTTTTTTATCGAAAAAACATTTATGACATTAAACGAAAATATTACTTATTACAAAAGTTATGGGGAGTCTAAAAAATATTTTACGTTGAGTTATAGCTGGTTTGTTAGAAGAAAAAATTCGTTTGATTATCTTTTTAAAATATCAAAAAAAAAATATAAATATAAATTGAACTTTGATTATTTTATTACTTTATTTTTTTCAAAAATATTAAAATATTTATAAGATGAGTAAAAAACACATAAAATTTAACATTCCCTATAATTCTAAATATTCAAAAAAATATACATTGAAAGTTTTTAAAAATAATAAGTTTGCTGATGGTGAATTCCAAAAAAAATGTAAGTTATTTATTGAAAAAAAAATTAATTCAAAATGTGTTGAATTAACTCATAGCTGTTCAAGCGCATTAGAAATTGCTATGTTATTAATTGATTTGAAAAAAGGTGACGAGGTCATCATGCCCTCGTATACATTCACATCCACAGCAAATGCTGTATTACTAAGAGGTGGTAAGCCAGTTTTTGTAGATGTTTGTTCCGATGATGTTAATTTGGATCCAAGATTAGTTGAAAAAAAAATAAATAAAAAAACTAAAGCAATAATTGTTGTCCATTATGCGGGTGTTTCTTGTGATATGTCATATTTTTTAAAATTAAAAAAAAAATTTAATATTTATTTAATTGAGGACGCCGCTCATTCATTTTTAGGAAAATATAAAGATAAATATCTTGGTACAATTGGAGATTTTGGAGCTTTTAGTTTTCATGAAACAAAGAATTTTGTTGGAGGTCAATGTGGTGCACTTTCAATAAATAATCTAAAATTTAAGAAAAAAGCAAAAATTATTCTTGATAAAGGAACAGACAGATCTTTGATTAAAAATAAAAAAAAATTTTATTCATGGAAGGGGATAGGCTCTGAATACAGAGCAACTGAGTTATCATCTGCTTTACTTTTTGGTCAATTAACAAAGTATCATTATATTCAAAAATCCAGAGAAAGAATTTGGAATATATATTTTAAAAAATTTTTTAAAATTAAAAGCAAAAATTTTTATATATTGAAAAATAGTAATAAATTTAAAACAAGTTCCCACCATGTGTTTGCGTTGATTTTTAAGAGTTTAAGAGTAAGAGATAGATTTATACTTTATATGAAAAAAAAAGGTATAGACTGTTTTTTTCATTATTACCCTCTTCATATGTCAAATTTTGGAAAAAAGATAAAAAAAATTAAACTTCCTGTTACAGAAAAAATTTATTATGGTTTGGTTAGATTACCATTATACCCATCACTAAAGATTGGTGAAGTGAAAAAAATTATTAAAATTACAGAAAAATTTATAAGAACAATTTAAAATTTATTGTATTTTTTTTCTATATAAGTATATGAAAAATGTGAAAAAATAATTGTAATTAAATAACAAAATAAAACTAACAAACTAGATTCAAAAATATTTAAATCTAATTTACTAAAACCATCATCATCTACAAGTGTTTTTAAGTTAAAAATATATTTTAGTGAATTGTTTATAATCCAAAAAACAAATAAATGGGACATGTATATTGAATAACTAATAGATCCCAAATACACAAAAAATTTATTACATACAAATTTTCCTAAAATAGATTGTTCATCTAAATCACATGAAAAAAATATAAGACATCCAAAAACTACTGGTAATAAAAATAATTGATCTTCTGAAAATTTTATTATTGAGAAAAAAGTAAAAAATATAAAAATTAAACTTATGGCATCCTTATATTTTAAGTAGTATTTATTTTTTTCAAGAATTATGTAAAGTTTACAAAATATTACACCCCAGTAAAATCCATAAATACAATCTAAAAAAGATCTGTAAGCACTATTTGATGCTCCAAAATTAACCTCATCATTTATTCTGAAAAAATATATTACGATAATAACTAAAAATGGTATTTTATATCTTGAATTAAAGATAATAAAAAATGCAAATAATAAGTATGTATAAAATTCTGCAGATATAGACCAACTAGGTGTATTAAATGTATAATCTACAAGAAAAGTATGTAATAAAAAAATATTTGCAAAAAAACTGAGGTAATTATTTTTTATAAATATTTCAGAATTTATGTCTAAGTTGTAATAATTAACAGCTAAAAATTTTATTATTTCTATTAATAAAAATAAAATCAAAAAAAAAATATGTAAAGGATATAATCTAAAAAATCTTTTTTTTATAAAATGTTTAACATTTTCAAAATTTTTTATTCTATCTTTGTAATTAAAATATATAACAAATCCACTGAGTGTAAAAAAAAATTGAACGAAATGTCCACTAGCTAATTGATGATTTACTAAAGGTGAATTTAAATCAAAATGAATTGCAGCTATCATTAATGCTGCGAAGGCCCTATACGTTTCAAGAGAAAGAAATTTTTTTTTCATTTTGTATAATTTTAAAATAACTATTTAATATATATATTTATTATAGTAAATAATAATACAAAAAATTCTAATCAAACAAGATAATTATTTGTTTTGAAAATTTTTAAAAACAATGAAAAAAAAAAAATTAGTTTTTATTATTACCTATAAAGCATCAAAAAAAATTCAAGATATTTTTAACAAGATTTCAAAACTTAAAGAATTTAAAAATTACGATATCTACATAAGCGATGATAATTCTCCAGATGATACTGTTTTTTATATAAAAAATATTAAATATAAAAATATTAAAGTTTCACTAAACAAAAAAAATTTAGGTTATGGAGGTAATATTAAAAAATGTATTAGATATGCAATTAAAAAAAAATATTACCAAGCTGTTATGATTCATGGTGACGACCAATACCATGTGAAATATGTAAAAAAATTATTCAAAATATTGAATAATAATAAAATTGCTGCAGCCACTGGATCAAGAATGAAAATAAAAAAAAATGCATTAAAAGGAAAAATGCCAATTTATAAATTTATTGGAAATTTAGTCTTAACAAATCTGTTTAATCTAATTTTCAAAACATCATTTACAGATTGCCATACTGGCTTATGGGCTTACAATTTAAAAAAAATAAAAAAAATTAATTTAAATGAAGTTGATAGTGGTTATAATTTTGATAGTCAATTGAGGATAAAAATTTTGTCTCAAAAATTTAAAATCAAAGAAATTCCAATACAAACATTTTATAGAGATGAACACTCAAGTTATCATGTTAATTATTCCAAAAATTTTTTTAGAGAATTATTATTCTATAGATAAAAAAACTATTTTTTATATAAGTAATATATTAATAAAAACATAAAAAATATTAAAAAATAAAAAACTTATAACTTGAAAATAATATTAAAAAAAAATTATTTATTTCTAATATTTTACCTTACTATTTTAATAGGTTTTTATTTTGATGAAGACTTATTGGGTGGAGCAAAACATGATTATTTGTTTCATATTAGATTTATAGATTTATTTTCAAAAGATTTAATTGAAGGAATAAGGATTTATGGTTATCAAGATTATCTTGTCCGCAATTCCCCAATTTTTTATATAATTTTGTCTCAATTAAATAAATTAGTAGGCCTAGAAACAATAAGAATATTTAATTCTATTTCATCATTGCTCTTAGTGTTAATTTTTTATCGTTGTCTAAAAATTAAATTTAAAACAATAAATAATGAAACTTTAAAAATTTTATCCTGTATTATTTTTTTATCACCAATGGTAAGGTCTCATGCTATTTGGCCTTACCCTATTATGTGGGGTTTAATATTCTTTACAATTTCAATTTATTATTTTTTAAAATTTAAAAATAATACAATTCAAGAAAACAAATATTTTTATATTTCTATAATACACTTAGTAATTAGCTCATATATTTATATAAGTTTTAGCGTTTTTGTAATTTATTATTTTATTTATTTTTTTAAAAATTATAGATTTAATTTTCAATTAATTAAATTTATAACATTTATTCTTATAATTTCTATTCCAGCTATATGGTTTATTTTTTTTAGAGAAGGTATTTATTTTTTTAAAGGACCCGAAGGTTTTGATAGGTCTTATTATGATATTTTTAATATATTTAATAAAATTGCAATTATATCAACAATTATTTTTTTTTATTTAATACCATTTTTTGATAACAAGTTAATTTTCAAAGATATTAAAAAATTTACAATTACTGAAATATTGTTGGTGATTTTGATTTTTACTTTATGTTTAATTTTTTTTAATTACCCTTTTACAAGCAGCTTTGGGGGTGGTTATTTTTTTAAATTATCTCATTTAATTTTAAACAACAATATCATATTTTATATAACTTTTTTTATTACTTTATTAATATTTATTAAAATATTTGAATATAATTTTTATAATTTTCTCTTATTATTCATTTTATTAATTTGTTATAATTTACAATTCACAATCTATTTAAAATATTACGATCCATTGTTATTTATTCTATTTTTTTTATTATTTGAAATACCAATTGTAGATAGGTTTTTAAAAAAAACTAATTTTTTATATAGAATTTATTTTTTTTCTTTTGCAATTTATTTTATATTTTTAATCAAAGATAATATTAATGATATTTTTTGATTATAGTGTATTAATATAATTTCGTAATATAATAAAATTTTATGCCTTTAGTTTCTATAATTGTCACATATTATAAAAAAAAAAAATATATATTGAAATGTCTTAAGTCTATTTTTAATCAATCATACAAAAATTTTGAGGTTATTTTAATTTTTGATGATAATGATAAAAATGAATATGAGTATATTAAAAAATTAAAAAAAAAATTTAGAAAAATAATAGTTTATAAAAATAAAAAAAATCTTGGTGCAGGCGAGTCCAGAAATAAAGGTATTAAACTTTCAAAAGGTGCATATGTAGCATTTTTAGATAGTGATGATGAATGGCATAAAGATAAATTAAAAAAACAAATGAAATATATGATTAAAAATTCATTTTCTATAAGCCATACTTCCTATCAAATCGTTAATGCATCACAAAAGTTTCTTGCAAAGAGAACTGCTAAAACTTTGGATCATGCCATGCTACTCAAATCTTGTGATATAGGACTTTCTTCTGTAATTATGAAAAGAAATTTATTTAATAAAAATATCAAGTTCGCAAATACAAAAACTAAGGAGGATTATGTTTTATGGTTAAATATTACTAAAAATGGAAAAAAAATATATGCATTAGATAAAACTTTATTGACATGGAGAAAAAATGAAAATTCACTATCTTCGTCAACAATTAGAAAATTAGTTGATGGTTTTTTAGTTTATCATAGGTATCAAAAATACAACTTTTTAAAATCAATTTATTTACTTATAATTTTATCTTTAAATTTTTTGAAAAAAAATTATTTATGAAAATTTATATACCTTTAATTCTTATAATTATTACATTTTTTTTAAAACATTTTTTTATAAAAAATAAATATTTGCTCAGTAACACTGGCGATGCTCACCAGTATTTTATTAATAAATCAAGCATTCCATTAATAGGTGGGTTTTTAATTCTGTTTTCCTTTATGATTATTTACTTTAATGAAAATAATTTTTTGTTTTTTTTGTTTTTAATTTTTTTATTTTTTTTAGGCATTATCTCAGATAGTAAAAAAATTCAATCAGCTAAATTTAGATTGTTTTTTCAATTTTTAATAATTTTGATATATATTGTTTTTGCAGATATAAAACTATCTAGTACTGGAGTTTTTATCTTAGATGATTACAATAAAAATGACGTTTTCAATTATTTTTTTGTTACTTTTTGTCTATTAATTTTAATAAACGGAAGTAATTTTATAGATGGTCTTAATGGGCTATGTTTAGGATATTATTTGTTAATTCTTTTATTTATATTTTTTATAAATGTTAATAATAACTTGTTCTCAGATAATCTAGGATTAATAATTTTTGGATTATCTCTTTTTGTTTTGCTTATCTTTAATTTTTTTAACCAGATATTTATGGGAGATAATGGATCTTATATTTTAGCTATGATTTTTGGTTTTAGCCTAATAGATATTTATAACAACAATGCCTTTATATCACCTTTTTATATTATTTTACTATTATGGTATCCATGTTTTGAATTGTTATTTTCAATAATTAGAAAATTCAATTTTGGAAATTCACCACTAGATCCAGATACTAACCACCTTCATCAATTAATTTATTTTATAATATCAAAAAAATATAAGTTTAAAAAAATCATAAGTAACAACTTAGCTAGCTTAATTTTATTGACATATAATTTTAGTATATTTTTTCTAGCTTATAAAAATATATCACATTCTCAACTTCAAATAATTTTGTTTATTTTATCAATAATTTTATATTGTTTTGTTTATTTAAAGCTGCTTAATTGGAAAAAAAATCAATAAAAAAATAACTTTATCATTTCTTTTAAAATTAAAAAACCATCTTTAAAAGCGTTAACTTTTTTTTTACCTGCAATTCTACTTTTTTCATGAGATACTATGGTAGTCAAAACGTATTTGTTTTTTTTTGCTTTTATTGGTAGTTCAACACAGAATCTAAAATCATTTTGTATTAAGTTTAATTTATTAACTTTATTAGTTTTTCCTAGAACAAATGTATAAAGAATATCTGTAATCGGAAGAGAAAAAAAAATTTTACCAATTAAAGTAAAAATTTTATTACCTATTAAAGTAATAAATGTGTCATCATCACTTTTTGCACCTTTCTCATATCTTGAGGCAAAAATTAAATCATAGTTGTTGTTAGATATTTTTTTCAACATTACATCGATTTCATTTATCTCCATTGAGCCGTCTGCATTAAAAATACAAAAATAATCAGTCTTAGTTTGGTTTATCCCTTCTATAAGTGCATTTCCAAACCCTTTTTTAGTTTGGTAGATTATTTTACAATTTTTATTTTCAATAGACTTTATTGTTTCACTGTCTGTTTTTTCTAATACAACAAAAATTTCAAAATTTTTATTTACAAATTGATCTAAAACGGTTGGTAAAGACTCAGCCTCATTTTTTGCAGGAATTACAATTGTTAAATTTTTCATTTTATTTAATAATAGTATATAAGAATTATAAATATAAATAACAATTTTGATTTAATAAACAATTTAGACCCACTTTTAAACATATTTGATTAAATAATAATGGAAATTAATATTATAACTTTTTTTTTATTTTATTTTTTAATAATATTTAGCACCTTAGGGTATGGTATTTTTTTTATAAAAAAATTTGCAGATAAAAATGAGAAATTTTCAATTGGATTTGCAGGCATAATAGGAGTCTTTTTTTTAATTGTATTATCTATTTCAAGTCATATTTTTTTTAAGCATAGTTTACTTCACAACAGTATAATTTTATTATTTGGTTTATTTTTTTTTTTAAAGAATATAAAAATATACTTTAAAAAAGATCTTTTAATTTTATTTTTATTTTTTTCAGTTTTATTTATTGCATCTTTGATTAAAAAAAATCATGATGATTTTAGTTACTATCATTTTCCATATACATACTACATAGTTGAATATCCACTTATGATTGGAATTGGTAAATTTGTACATGGATTTAGAACCCCATCTTCAATGTTTTATCTTAACTCAATTTTTTATTTGCCCTTTGTAAAATATTACATGTTTAATATGGGAGCAGTTATGATTATGGGTTTTGCAAATATTTTAATTCTTGAGAGAATAAGTATTTCTTTTAAAAAAAAAAAATTTGATTATTTATTTATTTTAAACTTATTAATATTCTCGTTTATCAACATATTTTTTTACAGACTTGGAGAACATGGTACAGATAGGTCTCCACAAATATTAATTTTATTATTCATATTAGAATTATTATATTTCATTAATTATAAAGGAATCTACAAACAGTTTTATCCTAACTTTCTTGTTTTGCTAGGTCTAATTATATCTTTTAAACCTTTTTATATTTTGTATTTAATTTTCACTTTGCCAATATTAATATTAATTAAAAAGTATAAACAAAAAAATAAGTTTTACAAAATATTCAATTTAAAAAATAATTTTTTTATATTTTTTTGCTATTTAATTTTTTTAACATTCTCACTTTATTTTGTTAATACCGGATGTTTAGTTTACCCTGTTTCCTTTACTTGTTTTGAAAATTTTTCATGGTCAATACCTATAGATCAAGTTAAAGCGATGAATAATTGGTATGAACAATGGTCAAAAGCAGGCGCAGGGCCCAATTTTGAAGTTGAAAACAGAGATATTTATATTCAAAATTTTAATTGGGTTAGTAATTGGATTGATAAGTATTTCTTCAATAAGGTTTCAGATTTTATTTTAGGAGTGATTTTGCTTCTTTTTATTTTTTTTATTATTTTCTTCACAAAATCAAAAAAAAAAAAATCTATTAAATCAAATTTTAAAAATAAATATATTGGTTTAGTTTATTTAACAATTTTTGTTCTTTTTTTAGAATGGTTTTATAATCATCCAGCATTAAGATATGGGGGATATATTTTATTTTTTTTAATTTTTTGTATACCTTTTTCTATATTCCTTGAAAAATATATCACAAGCAATAATTCAGAATTATTAAAAAAAAAGGTTTTAATAATATTTATTTTGGTATTAACAATTTTTCTAACAAGAAATGCTAACAGAATCATTAAAGAAAATTCGATTTATGAAAAAATAAGTCTTAATAGTGTTAATTATTTGATGGATGAATCTTATTTTAGAATAGATAAGCAATTTAAATCTTTAGAAAAAAATTATTTTGAATGTAAAAACACCGGGCTAAAATGCGAGTCACCAATAAAAAAAGAATTTGGAATATACATTTTTCCATATAAATAAAATTGCAATAAATATAGCTCTTATTTTATTAGACTTAAATATAAACATAAAATATACAAACAATATGAAAAAAAAAA
>CEUQ01088867.1_pt1 | contig 63209 bp, 63 predicted proteins | sample 361491 | NCBI WGS metagenome assembly CEUQ01 (sample SAMEA2622796, study PRJEB7988) | marine metagenome | biome: marine biome (ENVO:00000447); feature: marine epipelagic mixed layer (ENVO:xxxxxxxxx); material: "saline water (ENVO:00002010), including plankton (ENVO:xxxxxxxx)" | depth 120 m | reverse complement strand
TATATTCAACAGAAGCAAATGCCATACTAGCATCTGGCTTATAATTCATGGTAAGAAAAATTCCAGTAAGTAATTGATTTACCATGACTAACATAGCAAGAGAGCCAAAGTAATACCAAAAATTAAAATTCTTTGGCGCATAATATTCAGTAAGATGAGCCTTCCAATTAGCTGTCAATGGAAAACGCCTATCTATCCAGGCTACAATTGAATTTAACCGTTTACCCATTTATGATTCTTCCTTAGTTTCCGAACCAATTAACAAAATATTATCACTCAAATAGATATGTGGCGGTACTAACAAGTTAGTAGGTGCAGGAACATTCTTATAGACACGGCCTGCCAAATCAAATTTAGAACCATGACAGGGACAAAAGAAACCACCCATCCAATCTGGACCAAGATCTGCTGGAGCAATCTCTTTACGATAAACTGGTGAGCATCCCAAATGTGTACAAACACCTGTTGTTACCAGAATCTCTGGTCGAATTGAACGAGTCTGATTCTTAGCATATTCAGGCTGCTGATTTTTCTCCGAATTAGGATCAGTTAATTCATTTTCTAATTTTGGGAGACTAGCTAACATCTCAGGAGTCCGATTTAAAACCCATACCACTTTGCCACGCCACTCAACCAATAACAGCATTCCAGGCTCAAGTTTGCTAATATCAACTTCAACCGGCGCTCCCGCGGCCTTAGCCCGTTCACTAGGCATCATACTTAATATAAAAGGCGTAGCCCAAGCAGTACATGCCACTCCCCCAGCTACTGTAGTTGCAGTAACCAGAAACCTTCTTCTACTATTTATCCCTTCTTTTTTATCTATATCTTCCATATACGCTATATATTTCTACATTCATTTAATAAAATATAATTAACAGAAGGCTCCATTTACAAAGAAACCACCTAAAACTAATTATATTAATATAGAAATAAAATTTGATTATTTTACCATACCAGGGGAAAAGAAATAAATATTATCCTATAGTGACCGGATTAATATACAACTAATAACCAAGTATTAGCTCTATAAATATAAAAATTATAATTTAGTCGGCTAGTATAATTCGCCCTAAGAAGGTATGATCTTCATCAGTAAAATTTGATAAAAGGAAGCGTGGCCGAGCGGTTTAAGGCACTAGTCTTGAAAACTAGCGAAGGGGAAACTCTTCCGTGAGTTCGAATCTCACCGCTTCCGCCAACTTATTATATAACATATGAAGCTACTTATAATCATTGGTTTCTTCCTGCTCTCCTCACCTACATATAGTGATGTAATAGATAAAACCAAAATAGCTCAACACAATAAAAATGATATAAATTTATCAGTACAAAATGATGGCAAAAAGATTATTCTTGATGCACATTATTTTGTACCGGTACAAGCATCATTAGTATGGGAAACATTAACTGATTTCTCTAATTTTCCCAGTTTCAAATCAAGCATGCTATCTAGTAAAATCACAAGCAAGAAAGGCAATACTCTACGTGTTACTCAAGTATCAATAATAAAATTAAGTGGCGCTAGCTTTAACTTTGAATCTATAAAAGAAATTTATTTAGTCCCATTTGAGAAAATTAACAAACGAATGATTAGTGGGAATATGCATAAAATGATAGAAACTATAGAAATAGTTCCAGAAGATAATAATACACATATTTACTATCATGCAGATATTGTTCCTAATATGTGGATACTTAATTATATAGGACATATTTTTATTGAAGATGAAGCAAGAGAGCAACTCCAAGAAGATAGGAACGAAATTATAAGAAGAAAAAGAATAACTAATACCTTAATAGAATAAATATTATATAGCACAACTATATGAATAAAATTAATCACAAATTACTGGCATATGTAAATTATTACAGTAGAATCAATTGTGGCTTTGTATCACTATCAATATAAACGAACCCATTCTGGCGATATCGCTTTGCTAACTTTTTAGCAGGTCCAAATAAAATCCCAAAAATTAAAATGCTTGGCTCATCTACCCATCCCCCTAATGGATCTATGCTATCACCCCTCAGATAAAAAAGATTACGAGATTCTACCTCTAAAACAAGTTTCTTCTCAGAAACTTGATTTATATAATCAGGTACTTTCTCTCCAAGTGGGTTCCATGCTGTTATATATGCTGCTCGATCATAATTTTTATCTTTAAACCATTTAGCAATCTCAACACTTGGCTCACCAATCTTAAGAACAAATGGGTCAGCAGCATATACTATATAGTTAGCTGCCAAATAAGAATCAATAGTTTCTGTAGTAATTGATGCTTTATAAATCAAATTTTTCCCAATAAAATTTTAAATTATATGTAAGCCAATATAAACCATTAATCTCTAACTCAAAGTTTATTTTATCTATTACAAGCTAACTTCCAGAAAGCCATACCAACACTATTGGGGACAATAGGTATCCATTTCATGGATTCATCATAAATAGTTTTCCCTATCACTTCACCTCTCCCCATATTTTCTGAAAGTAAAATTTCATAAGCTGGCTGTTCTTTTATTCCTTGGCAATCATATCTCCATTGACCTCTGATAGATAAATACGGCTTTCTAGCATTTATTTGAGCTGTCTTATAATCATACAAAACCCACATCTCTACTTTAGCCCCTGACTTAATAATAGTAGAAGGGTCTGCATATGCAGTTAATCCAATTTTATTACTAGTATCAACCTTATCCCACTCTGCAATTACATGGGTACTGATAACAAATAACACTAAAACTAATAACAAGTTTTTCATTTTATCTATTCTTTAAATTAAGCTTCATATATTACTGATATGAAAGCCCCTATTCCACCCCCTACAGATAAATTATGTGGTACGAAATGTGGTATAGAATACTATCTAGCTACAAATAAAGCTTAATAATCAAGGCTTTATGCTCAATAAATGGCGGAGAGAGCGGGATTCGAACCCGCGGTACAGATAAAACTATACGCACGCTTTCCAAGCGTGTGCCTTAAGCCGCTCAGCCATCTCTCCTATGTCATTAATTTATCCAAATCTATTAGCATTTCTTATTATTCAACTTAAGCCAATATATCAAACCCTCAGCATTTAGATTAATATCCATACTTAATAGGTCATATACTTCATGCTGTGGAAGAATGCACCCATGTAATTTAATCTGCTGTGTAAGTAGCTCTTTAAGCTCTTTCACTAAAATTGACTTCCCTTCAATTCGTTTATTATATGTATTGGTAGCTATTGTTACATAGTTATCAATCAAACTATGTAACAATGTAGCATGATGAGATAAATTTCCAATTCGTGAATAATGAGTAAGAAAAGCATATTTTGGATCATAACTCATGATCCGGTCTATAGAATGATGGGCCTCCAAAGGATCAAACTGTACTGGTGTAGTGGTTGGGAAAACAAACTCCATCCCATCTACATCAAATTCCCGATAGGATACCCCAAAAGTGTCTCCAGTAAAAAAAGACTGACTCTTTTCATCAAAAATACAATAGTGATGACGGGCATGCCCTGGAGTATCAATCAACAATAGTCCTCTATCATTCATTGTAATATAGAAATTATCAGTTGCCTCAATTATACGACTAGGGTCTACTGGGCGAATGTCACCGTACATCCGTCTAAAATATTCTTCCCCATAAACCATCATTGCACTCTTAATTAGCTTAGAGGGATCTACCATATGGCGTACAGCACGTGGGTGCACAACTAATTTTGCATTAGGAAAGAGAGACATAAATTCCCCAGCACCACCTGCATGATCAAGATGTATGTGCGTAAGGAAGATATAGGAAATATTATCAGGGGCAATATCTTTCTGAGATAATATTTGCATTACCCCCGAAACAGAAAATAAAGTACCAGTGTCTACTAATGCTACTTTATTTTCCTCAATTATCAGATGAATAGAGGCTAGACCTGGGCGATAATATTTTGAATCAATAGCACAAATGCCATGATCATAATTAGTACTATTTGGTAAATTCATGAGCATTATTCAATAACAGTACATATCCAAGTATTGGACTATATTTTTGTTGACTTATATTACTGATTTCTTAAGCTGCTCAAGTATTGCTGGATTATCTAAAGTAGAAATATCTTGAGTTATCTCACCCCCCATTCCTATAGTACGCAATAGACGTCGCATAATTTTTCCTGAACGAGTTTTTGGTAAATTATCTCCAAAACGTATTTCTCCAGGTTTTGCAATGGGGCCTATTTCTTTAGATACCCAGTTTCGTAATTCAATAGCTATTTTTTTAGCTTCTTCTCCTTTGGGGGTTGAATTTTTAAGTACTACAAAAGCTACTATTACCTCCCCCTTAATTTCATGTGGCTTTCCTACCACAGCAGCCTCCGCAACCAGTGAATTAGCTACAAGCGCTGATTCAATCTCCATAGTTCCTAAGCGGTGCCCAGATACATTCAATACATCATCAATACGCCCCATTATCCAAAAATATCCATCTGAGTCACATTGAGCAGAATCACCAGCTAAATAATATTTACCTCCAATATCATTAGGGAAATATGTATCTTTAAATCGACCAGGATTCCCCCAAATAGTTCGTGCTAGTGAAGGGAAAGGGCGTTTTATAATTAAAAAACCACCTTCTCCATTTTCTACCTCATCACCACCTTCATCAACTATATCAACCATAATCCCTGGTAATGGCAATGTACAAGAACCAGGTTTAAGTGGAACCACACCAGGTATTGGAGCAATCATGTGACAGCCTGTTTCAGTTTGCCACCAAGTGTCTACAATTGGACAACGTGACTGACCAATTACTTCATAAAACCAAACCCAAGCTTCAGGATTTATTGGTTCCCCTACAGAACCTAATAATCGTAAAGAGGAAAGATCATAATTCCCTGGTAATTCTGAGCCTAATCTAATCAATGAGCGAATGACTGTAGGAGCTGTATAAAATACTGTTACTCTATGATCTTGAATTATTTTCCAGAATCGTCCTGCATCAGGAAAAGTAGGCACACCTTCAAAAATAATCTGTGTGGCGCCCAAAGCTAATGGGGCATAAGCAACATAACTATGCCCAGTAATCCATCCTACATCAGCAGTACACCAAAAAATATCTTTTTCTTTATAATCAAAAACCCATTTCATACTTACCATTGCACCTAATAAATAACCAGCAGAAGAATGCTGTATTCCTTTAGGCTTACCAGTAGAACCAGATGTATAAAGAATAAATAAAGGATGCTCTGCACTGACCCACTCAGGCTCACAATAATCAGACTTGCCAGTAATAAGCTGATGCCACCAGATATCACGAATACCATTCCATTCAATATGTGTGCCAGTACGCTGATATATAATTACTGAGTTAACAGAATTTGTTCTACTCATAGCAAGCGCCTTATCAACTACTGGCTTTAAAAGAATACCTTTGCCTCCGCGCATTTGCTCATCTGCAGTAATTACAGCAATAGCACCAGTATCTTCAATACGTTCGTGAAGGCTCTTTGCTGAAAAACCACCAAATACAACAGAATGAATTGCGCCAATCCTGGCACAAGCTTGCATTGCTACTACTGCCTCAATACTCATAGGCATATAAATAATAATTCGATCTCCTTTTTTAATATCTAGGGATCTCAGCCCATTAGCAAATTGACACACCTGTATATGAAGTTCATGATATGTGATATTAGTTAATTTACCCTCATCAGATTCAAAGATTATGGCCGTCTTACCCGAATTAGACTCAAGGTTGCGATCAAGGCAATTATAAGAAACATTTAGCACACCATCATCAAACCATTTAAAAAAAGGATGGTTGCTCTCATCTAACACACAAGTAAATGGTTTATACCATTGAATATATTCTCGCGCTAACCTACCCCAAAAATCCTCATAATTTTCTTCTGCTTCTTTACAAAGAGCAGAATAATCATTTTTATTTGCTAAATTAGCCTGAGTTATAAAATTATCACTAGGCTTAAAAATACGCTTCTCATGTAAAATTGATTTAATTGTAGTCACTTAAAACCCCAGAAGTCATTCTTCTCAGAATATCAAATATAAAAGAAATTGTATCACCTGCATTTTTTGAATCAAACCAATACTGAAATTTGGCTATCAATTTTAATTCAAGAGAGCAAAAGATCTCTTTCATTTCTTATAAATTTTTGATATTATAAGAAATAATTGTTGTGGGCTATTTAGCCCATTTTTTATTTCTGACAATGCTATGGAGTTATTTGAGATTTTAGACCCAACTATCACTAGCCTAGGTTATGAGTTAGTTAATGTAGAAAGGTCTTCTCACGGAAAATTACTAAGGATATTTATAGATAAACCAGGCGGTGTTAATGTTGAGGACTGCGAAACAGTAAGTAATCATCTAAGTAAATTATTTACAGTCGAAAATATTATCTATGATCGACTAGAAATTTCTTCTCCAGGACTTGATAGGATACTAACAAAAAAATCTGATTTTATCCGTTTTACAGGAGAAAAAATCAAAATAAAGCTACGTTTATCATTTAAAGGAAGAAGAAATTTCGTTGGCATTTTATATAAAGTAAAAGATGAAATATTAAAGCTGGAAATAGATGGAGAAATATTTGATTTTGAAATAAATAATCTTGAGAAAGTCCGTCTAGTTCCAAAATTATAATTACTAAGCAATTGGCTGGAGGTAACATGAGCCGCGAAGTTTTACTATTAGTAGATGCGCTAGCGCGCGAAAAAAATGTTGAAAGAGACGTGGTCTTTTCTGCTTTAGAGCTAGCATTAGGCTCGGCAACAAAAAAACAATTTCGTCAAGATGCTGGTGTACGTGTGGCTATTGATCGTGAAACAGGAGATTATCAATCATTCCGTCGCTGGCAGGTAGTAGAAAGCAGCGATGCCGTTGAAGACCCTGCTTATCAAGTTTCTTTAGATGAAGCTCAAAAAATTAATAAAGAAGTCCAATTAGAGGAATTTATAGAAGAAGAATTAGAACCTATAGAATTTGGCCGAATTGGGGCACAAGCAGCAAAACAAGTAATATTTCAAAAAATTCGTGATGCTGAACGGGAACAAATTTTAAATAATTTTCTAGAGCGCGAAGAATATATGGTAACTGGTACTATAAAACGTATGGAACGCGGGAATGCCATTATTGAATCTGGAAAAATTGAAGCTGCTTTGCCACGAGAGCAAATGATCCCAAAAGAAAATTTACGGATAGGTGACCGTGTACGTGCTTATCTATCAAAAGTTGACCGAACAATTAGAGGACCACAGCTGATATTGTCACGAATAGATTCTGAGTTTCTTATGAAATTGTTTGAACTTGAAGTGCCAGAAATTGAGGAGGGTCTTCTAGATGTTAAATCTGCTGCTAGAGACCCCGGATCCCGTGCAAAAATTGCTGTAAAATCTAATGATCAAAGAATTGACCCAATTGGTACCTGTGTTGGAATGCGTGGCTCAAGAGTGCAAGCTGTTACAAGTGAATTAGCAGGTGAACGAGTAGATATAATTTTATGGTCTGATGATCCTGCTACATTTGTTATAAATGCTCTTGCACCAGCTGAAATCAGTAGTATTGTTGTGGATGAAGAAAAACATTGTATGGATATTGTTGTTGATGAAGAAAATTTAGCCCAAGCAATTGGTCGTGGTGGTCAAAATGTTCGGCTTGCATCTGAATTAACAGGGTGGGAATTAAATATAATGTCTATGGAAGAATCTTTAGCTAAAAATGAAGAAGAAATTGTAGCAATAAGAAAAGTCTTTATGGAAAAACTTGATGTAGATGAAGAAGTAGCAGATATTCTTGCACAAGAAGGATTTACTACCCTAGAAGAAGTAGCGTATGTACCTCTAAATGAAATGATAGAAATTGAATCACTAGACGAAGAAACTGTTTCTGAGTTAAGAAACCGAGCACGTAATATGCTACTAACTGAAGCAATTGTCAGCGAAGAAAATGTAGAAAATATGGATGAGGATCTACGATCATTAGAAGGGATGGATAATGCAACTGCACGTAAATTAGCAGCGAAAGGAATTAAAACCCAAGAAGAACTTGCAGATTTAGCTGTTGATGACCTAGTAGAAATGATTGAAATTGATACAGAACGTGCAAAAGAATTGATTATGACTGCACGCGCACCATGGTTTAATTAAAATCACCCTAATAAATTAGAAACTAAAAGCCCTATCATTTAAATGCCACAAACTAAAGTAGAACAATTTGCCAATGAACTTGGACTGTTGCCAGCAGCATTACTTGAGCAGCTTAAAGCTGCTGGTGTAAATAAGAAACTAGCTAAGGATAATCTAACTGAGGAAGATAAATCTCAACTACTTGATTATCTTCGGAGATCCCATGGTACTAAAAGAGAAAAAAGCAAGATAACTTTAACTCGCAGACAAACGTCTGAGATCAGAAAATCAGATAGCACTGGGAAAGCACATACAATACAAGTAGAAGTACGTAAAAAGCGTGTATTTGTTAAGCGCGACGAACCAAAAGATACAAAAATTCAAAAAGAAAGTTCTAATAAAATTGTTTCTCAGTCTTCTAATTCTCCTGTACCAGATAAAGAAAAAACTATTCCTTCGCCTTCAATAGATGCCTCTCAACAAGCATTACGCAAAGAAGAAGAAGAAAAGAAAGCTGAATTAATTGCACGTCAAACCGCAGAAATTAACATAAAGAAAAAACGAAATAATAAAGCTATTACAACTAATGATGAAGAAAATAAAACAAATTCTGATAAAAAATCAGAAAATATAATTGTTGAAGAAAAAAAAGAAACTAACCTTTCTTCAACAGAAGGCACTTTACATAAACCAATAGTTAAACCAGAAGACAAAGCAGCAAAAGCTGAAAAGAAAAAGAAGAAAACTAAACAAGTAATTTGGAATGATACTAATACAAGTAAACGTGGTCATAAAATCCGAAATGACCTTTCTACAGGAAAGTCTGGCTGGCGTACTAAAAAAGAAAAAAATATAAAAACCGATCCAATTGATGACCAGCAAACAAACCATGCATTTTCTGCACCAACGGAACCTGTCGTATACGAAGTAATGGTTCCTGAAACTATTTCTGTTGGGATACTTGCCCAAAAAATGTCAGTGAAAGCTGCTGAAGTAATAAAGACCTTAATGAAAATGGGCAGCATGGTAACTATTAATCAAATGCTAGATCAGGATACAGCAATGATAGTTGTAGAGGAAATGGGACATATTGCAAAACATGCTGCTTTAGATAGCCCTGAAGCATTCCTAACAGATAAAGAAGAAAATTCTAATGAAGATTTGAAAATAGAGCCACGCTCCCCAGTTGTTACAGTTATGGGACATGTTGATCATGGTAAAACTTCTTTACTAGACTATATACGCCGTACACGGATAGCAAGCGGTGAGAAAGGTGGAATTACACAACATATTGGTGCTTATCATGTTGAAACTAAAAAAGGCATGATTACGTTTCTTGACACACCAGGCCATGAGGCATTTACTGAAATGCGTGCCCGTGGATCAAAAGTTACTGATATAGTTATTCTAGTAGTTGCAGCAGATGATGGTGTAATGCCACAAACTATTGAGGCAATACATCATGCTAAAGCTGCTAAAGTACCGCTAGTTGTTGCTATAAACAAAATTGACAAACCAGAGGCAAATACTGAACGTATAAAACAAGAGTTGATTGCTCAAGAAGTTCTACCTGAAGAATATGGTGGTGATACTATGTTCATTGAAGTATCAGCTAAGACTGGTAAAGGTATTGATGATTTACTTGATGGCGTATTACTACAAGCCGAGATACTTGAACTTAAAGCAGCAGTCAACGGCCCTGCTAAAGGCATTGTTATTGAATCTCGTATAGATAAAGGTCGTGGCCCTGTAGCTACAATATTAATCCAATCTGGGACTCTAAAACGAGGAAACAATCTACTAACAGGAGCTGTTTTTGGTAAAATCAGGGCAATGCTAAATGAGAATGGCAAACCTGTAACAGAAGCTGGACCCTCGATTCCTGTAGAAATCCAAGGGCTATCAGAAGTTCCAAAAGCAGGGGAAATTGTAATGACATTAGTAAATGATAGAAAAGCACGTGAGATAGCTCTTTTCCGTCAAGGCAAATTTCGTGACATTAAGCTTGCTAAATTACAAGCTGCTAAATTAGAAAATGTATTTGAACAAAAAGATGGAATTAAAATATTACCATTAATAATTAAAGCTGATGTGCAAGGTTCTTTTGAAGCCTTAGCTTATGCACTTAGGAACATTTCAACAGAAGAGGTTAAGGTTAATATTATCCACAGCGGAGTTGGTGCAATTACAGAATCAGACATTAATCTAGCCATTGCTTCTAAAGCAATTGTAATAGGGTTTAATAGTAGAACAGATGCTGCTGCAAGAAAGTTAGTTGCATCAACAGCAATAGATGTGCGTTATTACAATATTATCTATGAGGCAGTAGACGAAATTAAAAAAACGCTATCAGGCTTGATGGCCCCAGACCAGAAAGAAAACATTGTAGGTCTTGTTGAAGTTCGTGAAATATTTCGTATTTCTAAAGTTGGTGTTGTGTCAGGTTGCTATGTACTGGAAGGAAGTATAAAACGCGGCTCTATGATTAGACTAAAACGTAATGATGAATTGATTCATACTGGTGAATTAGATTCATTAAAACGCTTTAAAGATGATGCAAAAGAAGTCAGATCGAACTTTGAATGTGGCCTATCATTAAAAAATTTCAATGATATCCAAGTTGGGGACCAGCTTGAAGCTTATGAAATTGTTAAAATTGCTAGAACCCTATAATAAAAAATATAATGCCTAAAGATTATTCTCGTGCTTTAAGAGTTGCTGATCAAATTCAACGTGAGCTTGCGGAATTAATTGATAATAAACTTAAAGATAAACGTGTTGGCATGATTACTCTGACAGGAGTTGAATTAAGTCAAGACTATAGCCATGCTAAAATATTTTATACTACACTTGGGAATGCTCAAGATAATCTTCTAACTGAAAAAGGATTAGAACATGCAGCAGCGTTTTTACGTAGTCAATTATCTCACAGATTAAGGCTCCGGGTTGTACCTTTACTTACCTTTATTTATGATAGATCTATTGAAGAAGGAATGCATCTCTCACACCTAATAGATAAAGCTATAAAAAGCAAACAAACATAAAATGTATTCCTATTAGTAGTACCCATAATTTATCTTGCTAGATTAATCACGCTATTCAATTTTTAGATTTTGCTAACTAATTCAATTAAACAAAAAATTAGTGGAGTTCTGTTACTAAATAAACCTACTGGAATTACATCCAATCAAGCACTACAAATTACTAAGCGCTTATTAAATGCATCTAAAGCAGGGCACACTGGTACGCTAGATCCAATAGCAACTGGTTTACTACCAATTTGTTTTGGTGAAGCAACTAAATTTAGTGCTTATTTACTAGGTGCCAATAAAATTTATACTGCTACTCTAAAACTTGGTTATATTAGCTCCACTGGAGATGCCGATGGTGAAATATCTGCCGTTGGTGATGTTAATCTAACATCAAAGAAAATTGATGCAGCTATACAAGTATTAACTGGAAAAATTATGCAAATTCCTCCTATGTATAGCGCTCTGAAACATCATGGTAAGCCTTTATATATTTATGCTCGAAAAGGTATAGAAATTAAAAGAAATCCACGAGAAATAACAATATACAATTTAAAAATCATAGAAATCAGAAAGAATAAAATAGATATTGCTGTTAAATGCAGCTCAGGTACGTATATCCGTACCTTAGCCGAAGATCTTGGCAAAGCTCTGGGGTGTGGTGGGGCATATATTACTTCTTTAAAGCGATTTGCTATAGGAAACATAAATTTGTCAAATTCTTGTACTCTAGATATGCTAAAAAATATGCATCTCATTCAACGTGAGGCCCACCTAATTCCTATTGACATCCTATTACAAGATTTACCTGCTGTATTTATTAGTAATCTGAATTCCAGATATTTATTGAATGGTCAGATTATAACTGACTTAACCCTAGCAAATAAATTCAGAGAAGGAGAGAAAATCAGAGTATATGACGATAAAAAACAGTTATTAGGGGTAGGAGAAATTACAACATGTGGATCAATAACACCAAAACGTTTAATAACAACACAATTCTATTCTTCCTGACTTCTATGAAATTCCGAGATTTAAGAGACCAACTACCAAGGAACTATTTGTCCATCATAAGCAATAAACTTTCCTGAATCCTCAATTGTAAGTTCTCTAATGATATCTAGCATACCAGATACACTCTTCTCTGGAGAAATCAATGCATTTGGACCACCCATGTCAGTCATCACCCACCCTGGATGTAATAAAACCGAAATAATATTATTAGATTTTAAATCAATAGCAGTACTCTTCATAACCATATTTAACGCTGATTTACTTGACCTATATATATAACTTCCACCACGACTGTTATCAGCAATGCTACCCATCTTACTAGTTATAGTTACAATAATCTTTTTTCTACTTCTAGTAATATGGGTTATAAATTCCTCTACCATCCTTAGTGGGCCCATAGTATTTACTAAAAAAGTATGTGCCCAATCATCATAGTCTATCTGCCCAAAACCACCCTCATCTATATCAGGATAAAATCCTGCATTATTAATGAATAAATCTATAGATTTATTAGACAAAATTAGTGCTAATTTTTTAATCTGTTTATGGTTAGTAACATCTAGAGTAAATATCTGTACCCTACCAGGATAATCTAGTACAAGCCGATCCAGTGCATATGAGTTATTGGGGTTACGATTACAAGCTATAACAAACCAACCATCGCTAGCAAGTTGCTTTGAAAACTCAAGGCCAATTCCACGGTTTGCACCAGTAATTAAAGTAGTCTTCAATGCTTCCTCCAAAATTTAAGTATATTAATTTCTAATTCCTTTCGAATACTCTATTAAATCTTTTTTAATCTCTGGCGCTAGAATATAAAGTCCAATAATATTTGGGATCGCCAGCGAAAGCATCATCGCATCAGAAAAACGAATAACATTCCCAAGTTCTGATGCTGCCCCAAAAATAACAAAAGAACAAAATAAAATTTTAAAAGATAATGTAATTAATTTCTTTTCTCCAAATAGAAAAGCAAGACATTTTTCACCATAATAATACCAAGTAATAATTGTCGAATAAGCAAACAATACAACACAAAAAGATAATACATAAGGAAACCAAGAAACTACACTTCCCATTGCTGCAGAAGTTAATTCGATTCCAGCCATACCATCAGTTGATTTATAAACACCAGAAATAACAATAATCAGTGCAGTCATCATGCATATGATAACTGTATCAATAAAAGATCCCATCATCCCAGCAATCCCCTGTTTCACCGGAATATTTGTTCTTGCCGTTGCATGAATAATAGCTGATGAACCAAGACCTGCCTCATTCGAGAACGTTGCTCTCTGCACGCCAGCTAATAAAGCACCAATAAAGCCACCAATACCAGCCTGAAATGAGAAAGCAGAAGTTAAAATAATCAATAATGCATCTAATAAAGAAGAGAAATTTATTAAAATTATAAAAATTCCACTTAACAAATATATTCCGGCCATAAAAGGTACGATTTTTGAAGCTGCAGAAGCAATTGATTTAATTCCACCGATAATAACTAGAGCTACCATAATGGCCATTAACAAACCAAAAAACCAACCTTTATTATAGAACCAGCTTTCTTCGCCACCTGTAATACTAAGAACCTGCACAAAAGATTGGTTTGCTTGAAACATATTACCCCCACCTATGGCTCCACCAATACAAGCTACTGCAAATAATATAGCTAGAATTCTCCCAAAATTAGGCATACCTCTATTATTCAAGGCGTCACGAAGGTAATACATAGGGCCACCAGAAATATTCTCTTTGTTACCTAAATTAGAATAATGACGATATTTCACACCAAGGCTCACCTCTACAAATTTTGTTGACATACTAAACATTCCCATAATTGCCATCCATAAAGCAGCACCTGGCCCACCTACTGTAATTGCCACAGCTACACCTGCAATATTACCAAGGCCAACAGTCCCAGAAAGCGAAGTTGCAAGGGCTTGAAATGAACTTATTTGCCCATCTGCATTAGGTTCTGGGAAACGGTTAAAAGCAACTAGAACTGAATGTTTAAAATATCGAATATTAATAAATCTAAAATAGAATGTAAAAAACAATGCAGCTACAACAAGCCATACGAGAATCAAGGGTAATTTAATCGAATTACCTGCTACATTTGCGAAATCAAGATCAATACTATAAAAAATAATGGATTCAGAAATGTCAGCTAATTTTGAAAATACTTCATTAATCATGGAGTCATTATTCATGCTACTCCTTATATACTCATAATTTGTTTTACAAATAAGAAAGAAAATAATTAATACAATAATTAAATCGTATTATTTTTAATATGTTTCAATAAATACTTAATTAGGAACTATTATTTATTTAGAGTCAGAAGAAAAATATTCTCGTACATTTCTCTTATCCCTCTTTTATAAAATTTAGGATATTGATCTAATATATCTTTTCTTTCTAATAACGATATACTTGAATTTCTGTAAAATAAACTCTCTACCTCATTTACAGAAACTGAAAATGGAGGGCCTTCCATTTCAGATTGTTGATACTCACAAGTAATAAGTAGAATCTGAATATCTGATGGCAAAATTTCTAAGAGATGGGAAGCATACATACGACGCATTTCTATAGGAAGAGCCACCAAAGATGCACGATCATATACCGCCTTAATTTCAGTTAAGTCTTTTCTTTTTAAATTAAAAAAATCACCTCTAAGGATACAAATTCTTTCCGTTCGATAACGATCAAATTGTTCACAGCGATTAATACTTGGAATAAACTTGTTTTCTTTAAAGAAGCTATCTACTGCAACAGGACTTACCTCAACACCTAGCACTTTATAATTCTGTTCACATAACCAAACTATATCTAGACTCTTTCCACAAAGAGGTATAAATATAGTATCGTCATGATTTAAATATAATTTTTTCCAGTATCTGCATAAATAAGAATTAAAATCACTCTGGTGGAAACCAATTTCTTTCTGCTCCCAACGTCTCAACCAATAGTCTTTGCTCATTTATATACTACTTATGTAGAAAAGAATATAGAGCTGTTTGATTTAAAAAATGACTTCTATGCTTGAGATAAATTTAACGACTCTGTGGAGAAACATAAGTAGTCTCTTGATCAAAATCATCCCATATATACTCAGACTGAACAAATGAAGTAGTAGGGATTACAAATGTTGTTACATCAAAAACCCCACTTAGCGTACGTCCAAAAGCATGTACAATTCCAACAAAAAAACCATTTGTCATACCATAAGCTATCCCATCAGTGCGACTTGTAACAATCATAGTTTTAGGAATTTCTAAAATACCTGTAACTATATTAGCAACACCACTTCCTAACTTTTCACCTGCATGGGTTGGATAATCATCAGCCATAGCAGCAGATGGTAGAAAAATAGATAGTAGTAATAACATCAGAAAAGATCTCAATCTCATTTTCATTAGCAAATCAGCTCCTTAAAAATTAAATATAACTAGAATAAAAGTATACATATTTTTAAAAATTCTGCTCACTCTATAGAATGAGTATTTATGTATTCTAATCTCATAAATTTTTATATTTTGCTATCGCTCATTTAAATAGAACTTATGATACATAGTTATATAGAATATATATGCACTCAATTCTAATATCTTATCAAGACAGTTTATTGTAAAGGAAATTCCTAATTTAAAAAACAAAACAAACTCATATGATAAATATTCCCCATTATTAGACATTAAAGCGAAAATTCATTACATCTCCATCATTTACTACATAGTCTTTTCCTTCTAATCTCATTTTTCCAGCTTCCTTTGCCCCCTGATCACCATCATAGATTATAAAATCCTTGTAGCTAATAACTTCAGCACGAATAAAACCCTTCTCAAAATCAGTATGAATCACACCTGCAGCTTCCGGAGCAGTGTCGCCTTTGTGTATAGTCCATGCACGAACTTCTTTAACACCAGCAGTAAAATATGTTTGCAAACCAAGAATTTTATAAGCAGCCCTAATAAGGCGGTTTAAGCCTGGTTCTTCAAGACTAGTATCTGCTAAAAAAAGTCTCTTGTCTTCATCTGATAATTCAGCGATCTCTGCCTCAAGTGCTGCACAAATTACTACCACTGGTGTATTTTCTTTCGCTGCATATTCCTTTACCTGCTTTAAAAATGGGTTCTTAACAAACCCTTGCTCTCCCACATTAGCTACATAGATAATAGGTTTAGCAGTAAGTAGACATAAAGGCTTTAGTAGCTGTGCCTGCTCTTTATCAAACTCTATATTCCTAATTAATCTTCCTTGATTAAGTTCCTCTCTAGCATACTCTAATAATTTAATTAATTTAATCGATTCTTTATCATTACTTGATTTAGCTATTTTAACTTCACGTCTTAATACTTTTTCAATTGTTGCTAGATCAGCTAAAGCTAACTCAGTCTGTATGATTTCTATATCTGAAATAGGATCAATTTTTCCAGAAACATGCACAATATTATCATTGGCAAAACAACGTACCATATTAATAATCCCGTCAGTTTCACGAATATTAGCAAGAAATTTATTACCTAATCCCTCCCCTTGAGATGCGCCAGCAACTAATCCTGCAATATCTACAAATTCAACAATAGCTGGCTGTATCTTCTGCGGATTAACAATTTCACTAATCTCAAATAAACGAATGTCAGGTACTTTTACTACGCCAACATTTGGCTCAATAGTACAAAAAGGGTAGTTATCTGCAGCGATTTCTCCCTTAGTTAGTGCATTAAATAGAGTTGATTTCCCAACATTTGGTAGACCAACAATTCCACATTGCAAACTCATAAATTTATTTAAATATTAATAATAGAGAAAAGAAAGAACAATATTACAAATATTATTCTAATAAATTATATATCATGTTTTGCTATTCTTAGTATGTAACTTTTGTATCGCTTTCTGATAATTCCCTTCAATAATAAGTGGCCATACCTCGAAGCTTCTAATAATAGATTCTTGAATCTTATTTTTATCTTCTTTATCTGGAGAACGCAATACATAGTTGGACACTAGACTCTTATCCCCAGGATGGCCTATACCAATCCGTAATCTCCAAAAATTCTTGGTAGAAAGACATGCAGCTATATCTTTCAACCCATTATGCCCTCCTAGTCCCCCACCCATTTTTAGCTTTAAATTCCCTGGAAGCAAATCTAATTCATCATGAACCACAAGAATTTGGCTAGGATCTATTCTATAAAAATTACATATTGCTAATACAGATTTCCCACTTTTATTCATGTATGTTTGGGGACAAAGCAGCCACAAAGTATCACTTCCCTGACCGATATGTACGCAATGAGCATAGAATTTTTCTTCCTTCGTAAGTTTTACTTGCAACTTATCAGATAATTTAGATGCCCACTGAAATCCTACATTATGCCGTGTAGAAATATACTTTTTTCCTGGGTTTCCTAATCCTACAATAAGCTTCATTTAAGGCGCTCTATACTTTAAATACCATTAAAAAACCCGCCGAACTAGGCTAGCTCCAGCGGGCTAGAATTTCTAATGAAATATCTATTTTTTCTTCCCAATATCGTTATTCTCAGTTTCTTTCTCACCATCTTCTGATTTCTGAGCAGTAGTAGGAATTTCTGCAGCATCTACTGTCTCTTCCTCAGTTGATTCTTCAGAAACAACAGCCCTAGGAATTACGATTGTGGCAACAGTTGGATTTCCACCCTTTGCCAATAAAGGAACTTCTACTCCAGAAGGCATTTTTAAGTCTTTCAAATGCACTGAGCTATTAGCAGATAAATCCATCAAATCTACCTCTATAAATTCTGGTAAATCTTTAGGCAAACATGATATGTTTAACTCAGTAAATACATGACTAACAATACCCCCAGACAGTTTTACTCCAGGTGAAACTTCCGCATTGATAAAGTGTAATGGAACTTTCATATTGATTTTCTTATCCTGATCAACCCTTTGGAAATCAATATGTAACACTTGTAATTTAAATGGGTGCATTTGTAAATCACGTAGCAGAACCTTCTCTTTTTTTCCTTCTAAATCAATAGATAAAATAGAAGCATGAAATGCTTCAAGCTTTAGCTTGTGATATAAATTATTGTGATCAAGCTCTATAGACTGTGCCTCCTTCTCACCACCATATATTATTCCTGGCACCTTCCCACAATTACGTAGGCGGCGGCTCGCACCTTTACCTTGTAATACTCTTTTATTAGCACTAATTTCGATTTGCATTACATTTCTCCAAAATAGAGTTATCCGCGACCAGATAACTCAAAAAATAAAACTACAAAAATCACTCCATAAAAAGCGAACTTACTGAGTCTTCATTACTAATCCTTAACATTGTTTCTGCTAATAAACTTGCCACACTTAATTGTTGGATACGACTAGAAGCTTTAGCATCTTCACGTAAAGGTATTGTATCTGTAACCACTAGTTTATCTAATTCAGAGCCCTCAATACGTTGTACAGCTTCCCCAGAAAGCACTGGATGAGTACAATAAGCTACTACACTCAGCGCACCTTGCTCTTTTAAAGCTCTAGCTGCTTCACACAATGTGTTAGCTGTATCAACCATATCATCCATAATAACGCAAGTTCGTCCTTTAACCTCACCTATAATATTCATTACTTTAGCTACATTAGGCTTGGGACGCCGTTTATCTATAATAGCTAAATCACATTCCAACCTTTTTGCCATTTCTCTTGCTCGGACTACACCCCCCACATCAGGTGAAACTACAATTAAATTTTTATAATTAGATGTCCATACATCACCAAGAAGAATTGGCATACCATAAACATTATCCACAGAGATATCAAAGAAACCCTGAATCTGATCAGAATGCAGATCCATTGTAAGCAGCTTATCAATTCCAACAGTAGTCAATAGATTTGCTACAACTTTTGCTGTAATCGGGACCCGTACTGAACGAGGTCTTCTATCCTGGCGCGCATAACCAAAATAAGGAATTGCTGCAGTAATACGCCCAGCAGAAGCCCGTTTTAAAGCATCTACCATAACTAAAACTTCCATCAAATTATCATTTGAAGGCATACAGGTTGATTGTAATATAAAGACATCCTTGCCACGAACATTCTCCAAGATCTCAACCATTATCTCACTATCACTAAAACGGCTAATTGTTGCACGCCCAAGATGAATGTTAAGATTCCTTACTACATCCTGCGCTAGTTTAGGGTTAGCAGTACCAGTAAAAACCATTAAGCTATCATATGACATAGTTATATATGGAATAGTAAAAAATCAAAAGTATATTCATAATAATGCTTTATTAAAAATAATTTAAAATCTCTCTTTATTATAATGGCTGGGGAGGTAGGGATCGAACCTACGAATGCTGGAATCAGAATCCAGTGCCTTACCACTTGGCGACTCCCCAGCATAAGCAGAATTATTTCCTAATAAATTCTGTATGCAACGCCGATCCAATCCTCTTCACCACAGAATTACTCAAATAAACTCTATTATATGGCTGGGGAGGTAGGGATCGAACCTACGCATGCTGAGATCAAAACCCAGTGCCTTAACCGCTTGGCGACTCCCCATAATTCCTAATCAATCTTTCTAGCAAACTCTTGTATAGGATGATAGTCTAGTCCCTGTGCTATAAAACCACTCATATCAATAGGAACGCTATCAAGAGCCATTTGTGCCGCTGATTCTGTTTCAAATTCAGCAAAAACACAGGCACCAGAACCTGTCATTGCTACCATTGTAGTGCTATCTAGTTGCCTAAGCCAATCTAAATAATACTGCACCTCAGGGTAGTATAAACATACCACTGACTCTAAATCATTGTGCCCAAGCCCGATAGAAAAGGGCGGTATTTTGACCGGAATTGTGTTTCGTGTCAATTCTTTACTGGCAAATATCTCTGCTGTTGACACATGTACAGGAGGTGTCAAAATCAAATACCAAGCTGGTAATAATTTAATAGGCCTTAATTCCTCACCCACCCCTTCTGCAAAAGCACTTTCACCAAATATAAAAACTGGCACATCAGCACCCAACATGAGGCCTAACTCCATTAGTTTCTTCCTACTCCAGTTTAAATTCCACAAACGATTAAGAGCTAAAAGAGTAGACGCAGCATCTGAGCTACCTCCTCCAAGCCCACCTCCCATCGGAATAAATTTCTCTAGATACATTTCTACCCCAAGAGAAACTCCACTTTCTTGCTGTAATAATTGTGCTGCTTGCATACATAAATTCTTCTCCGCTGGTAGCCCAATAATAGAAGTATTTAGTTTAATTTTATTATCCTGTCGAATAACAAATTCCATTTGATCAGAAAAATCAAGAAAACGAAATACTGTTTGCAATAGATGATAACCATCACTTCTACGGCCTATGACATGTAAAAACAAATTAATCTTAGCAGGAGCAGAGTAAACAAATCTTTCCATAAATTAATTACTCATATTTGATAAATAGCTATTTAACTATCCAGTTATCTATTATTAATTTAATCTTAATATTACTATGCTCTAATACTAATTCTCTAGGGCGCCCTATTTGATCTAATTGTGAAGAAGTATAATCTGAATATTTAATTTTCCATCCATCCTGCCTAATTTCTATAAGATAACCATTTTTATCCCTATCCAACTCTGCTTCTGATCGAGGTGAATTTACACCTCTTACCCAATACTGCATTCCTAAAAGTGGTAATTTCCACCCTATTACCTGCTTAGTAAGCTCCTCCACATTTGAAGAAATATGATTCTTTTGTTCCCGCGTAGTAAGTAAAGCATAATCTTTATTACTTTTTATCTCTACTAATGTCTGCCCAAATGGAGAAAGTATCATAATACTATCATCAGTATTAATATGACTCCATCGTACACCGCCAGTAAAGACCTTACCCCTACTTTGAACTAAGATCCTACCTATAATCTCAAAATTTACAGATGGCTTATTTTCTCCAGCTTTAATTCTGCTTGTTTCTACAATAACAGGAACCTTTGTAGTAAATAGCGCACAACCAGAAAGTAATGAACATAAAAAGAAAAATAAAAATGAATATAGAGAAGAATATAAATTTCTCTCATTAAATACTAATAATCTCACATTATAAGAAGAACACGCCCCAAAAATTTTTGTTATCATTTTACAGATACTAATCTTATGGCATGAATTTCTTCATAGTATTACGCAGTACTTCGTTATCTGGAAAATTTTTGATAGTAGAACGCCAAATCCTTTCTGCTTCCTTTTTTGTTCCTTGCATCCAAAGAACTTCACCCAAATGCGCAGCAATCTCAGGATCGGGTTTAATTATAAAAGCCTGCTTTAAATAGTCTACCCCTTTATCAATATTTCCCATTCGGTAATGCACCCAACCTAAGCTATCTATAATATATGGGTCTTCAGGTGAAAGTCTGATAGCTTTTTCAATCAATTCTAGCGCCTCTGGTAGACGATTACCATGATCTGCAAAACTATAACCGAGCGCATTATACGCATGAGCATGACTTGGATTCAGCTGAATGAGTTTACGTAAGTCTTTTTCTAAAATATCTGTCTTACCAATTTTCTCTGCGGCCATAGCTCGATCGTATAGTAATTCTTGATAATCAGGTAATTCCTTTAAACTGTCACTAAGTAAACTGAATACTTCTTGATGAGCACCAGCTTCACGAAGAAATTCTGCTTCAGTAATTATTAAATAAACTCGTTGCTGCTCATTTTCTACGGGTAATTCCTGCATATGTTTTCTGGCCTCACTCAATTTTCCTCGTTTAGCAAGCAAATAAGCATATCTAATTTGTGCTGGATAAAACTGTTTCCCTCTCACTACTGAATAAAATGACTCTATAGCCTTATCCATTCTATTTGTCTTCTCATATATGCTACCTAAATAAAAACGTATCGTATTTAAATCTTTATATCCAAATTCAATAGCCTTCTTAAAATGCTCTTCAGCAGCAAATAAATCATGTAATTCAAGAGAAATCAAACCAATAGATAGAGCAGCATTTGGATTACTTGGACTATGTATCAGAAGCTGCTGAAATTGATCACGAGCCATCTTATAATTTTTTTCTGCTAATAATAACCGAGCAAAGATAATACGTATTTGATTAGCTTTAGGGTAAGATTTAAGATAACTTTTATAAAATTCTTTTGCACTTGCACTTGAAGAATGATGCAATATTCTCCCATTAAATATTGCTGCCGCCTCCCAATCTGGACGTAATTCCAACACTAGTTCTATTTTCTGTCGTGCTGTCTCAAACTCGCCTGCAAGCGCTGAAGCCTGAGCTATAGCAAAATTAGATTCAGGCATTTCAGGATAAGGTTTAGCAAATTGTTGTACAAGCTTCAATGTTTCAATCTTGTCAGTATTACGTGCTAAGAGATTATTTAATTTCATAAAAAAATTGGAAGGATCATTCTCTAGGCCCAATAGACTATTTAAATAAACCTGAGCCTCATCTATACGATTATTACTTACCAATATTGCCACTATAGTCTGGTGCGCAAGTACTGAATTTGAATCAAGTTCTATCCAAATCTTTGCTGCTCTAAGCGCCTGAATAGGCCTTTGTGAAATTAGCGCAACTTCAGTTGCACGCTTTGCAATACGTGGATCTTTACTAACCTTTGCTAATCTAAGATAACTTGCAGATGCAGTTTCTGAGTCTCCACGTTGGAAAGCAGTCTCCCCCATTAAAAAATCAAATAGCATCGGAGCCGTAAGATTCTGATTAGGAATATTTGACTGCTCAATATTATTCTTTTGTTTTCTCTTACTATCACCCTCAACTAAAGATTTCTCAGGAAGCTGTGCACAAGCAATAAGCAAAAGAGGTAATAATAGACTAAGAAATTTAAAATTCATGTAGAAACCCAAAAAATAATAACTATAAAATACTAAAGATCATTTAAATTTTCCCTATATATTAGGTATATTTGACTTTCATCACAAGTGAACTAATTGATAAGGTGAAAATTTTCATTAAAATTCATCTCTCTTTTTGCTACTACTACGAACCTAAATACCTAAATTTACTTACTTGGATTTAAATATTATTAATAAAACTCAAGAGAATTATGCTGTAGGAATAAAAATTAGCTTAATATCACCCTAATATAATAGATTTACTAGGAATAAGGATGCCAGAACTACCTGAAGTTGAAGTTACCCGTAGAAAGATTGAACCTTATCTTGTTAAGAAATATATAACTAATGTCATTGTACGACAGCCTAGCTTACGATGGCCTATACCTAATGACATAGAAGAAATACTAATTGGCCTTCAAATTAATGCCATAAAACGACGTGGAAAATACCTCCTGATTGATTGCAACAAAGGTACATTAATTCTCCATTTAGGAATGTCAGGTAGTTTATTAATTCAGCATATTGAAATACCCCCACAGAAACATGATCATTTTGACATAATTCTTAATAAAAACATGACTCTAAGACTAAGAGACCCTAGGCGTTTTGGTGCAATACTCTGGACAACTAATAATGTTATATCTCACCCACTTTTATCTAATCTTGGCCCTGAACCACTTAGCAAAATATTTAATGGTACTCTATTATATAAATGCACACGCAGCAGAAAAACTAGTATCAAAAATATTATAATGAATAACCATGTTGTTGTTGGTATTGGTAATATTTATGCAAATGAGGCACTTTTTCATGCTCGTATTAACCCAAGAATAGCTGCATATAAAATAGGCCTAGACCGTTATATTTTACTGGCCACATCCATAAAGAAAACACTTAGACTTGCTATTAATGCGGGTGGTAGCAGTATAAAAAATTTTATTCATAGTGATAGTAGTCATGGCTATTTTCAACAACAATATTCTGTGTATCAACGCACTGGAGAGCCTTGTAAAGATTGTAACAATACAATTAAAAAGATTAAACAAGGACAACGCTCAAGTTTTTATTGTCCAAATTGCCAAAAATAATCAGCTAGTTAGTATGAGGAAAGAAATCCTTGAATTCTATATTAATTACTTTTAATGGTTGGTCCTATAAAGTATCCTAGTTTAATCTATTTTTTATTTAAAATTTACACTATCAAGGGAGCAATATGAATGTAACTTTCATTGGCGGAGGGAATATGGCCTCAGCTTTAATTGGTGGGCTCTTACAACAGGGTTTTTCTACCACACAAATATGTGTAGTAGAAATTAGTTCAACAGCAAGAAAAAGAATAAAAAATAAATATAACGTAACAGTAACTGAGAAACTTACTGATGGAATAGTTAATTGTAATATTATTCTATTAGCTGTAAAACCACAACAGGTTCCATCAGTAGCACAAGATCTTGCACCGCTCCTAAAAACACATCTAATTATTTCTGTTGTTGCTGGAATTAGAGCTAAAGAAATCTGTAACTGGCTATATGGTTATAAAAAAATAATACGAGCTATGCCAAATACACCAGCATTTGTTCGTGCAGCAATTACAGGATTATTTGCTTTACCTAAAATAAATACAGTTGAGAAGCATTATGCTGAGACTATAATAAAGGCAGTAGGAACCATACTATGGGTTGAAAAAGAAGAACAACTAGATGCTGTAACAGCTATATCTGGAAGTGGGCCAGCTTATATTTTCTATTTTATGGAGGCAATGGAAAAAGCTGGCAGGGAACTAGGGTTAAATGAAACCCAGGCTCATCAATTAAGTTTAGAAACTTTTCTAGGGGCCACAAAACTAGCAAGTATTAGCAAGGAAACTCCAACTGTATTACGATCCAACGTAACTTCAAAGAATGGAACTACAGAAAGGGCAATAAATGCAATGAAAAATTCTGGTATAGATAAAAAGATAATACATGCAATTCATTTAGCACATAAAAGATCACAAGACATAGGAGACGAATTTAGCACCAAATAAATTAATAAAAATAACCCATATTAACTAGGAAGGAACGTGTTCGATCAAATTTTTATTTTTATACTTAATACCATATTAGGATTATTTTCACTTGCGTTATTACTACGATTTTATATACAGCTAATAAATATTCCTTACCACAATCCTGCCTCTAATTTTTTAATTGCTATTACTGATTTTCTTGTCCTTCCCATTAGCAAATTTATTCCCAAACTTAAAGGCATTAATCTCTCTACATTTTTATTAGCGTGGCTTATTCAATTTATTTTAATAGCAGTAAAACATAAACTATATGGAAATGACCCATACTCAGATATAGGTACAGTAATTATTAATCTCATTTCATTCGCATTTCTAGAAATTATTAAAACAACTTTGTATATTGTAATAGTAGTAATTATAGGAAAGGCTATAGTCTCCTGGATTAGTCCGTACAGCCCAGCGTCATATTTACTTTCTGATCTTACTAGGCCACTCATGAAGATTTTCAGTAAATATATACCATATATACCACCTATTGGTAATATTGATTTATCGCCTCTATTTATTCTAATAATTATTCAATTGCTACTAATAATTACAACCAATCTACAACAAAATATTTATCAATTCTTTTGATTTATTTTAGTATGAATAATAATATATAATCCAGTTTTCTTTTTATTAATTAAATATATCCTAATAGCTACTACTCAAAAAATTATTTACCTTTATTTTAGTCATTTTAATAAGATAAAATATATGAAGGGAAAAACAATCAAATGAATATATTAATTCGTAAATCACTATTACAATCCATACTTGCTATTTCCTTATGTGGAGTTATTTCTTATGCTGCCGCAACAAAGGTTGAAGTTTATAAAAGCCCAAAATGTAAATGTTGCGCAAAATGGGTTGACCATATGCGTGCTAATGGCTTTACTGTGGAAACTAATAACATAGGTAATAAAGCAGTAAGAAAACGTGTGGGTATATCACCTGCATTAGGATCTTGCCATACATCTCTTATTGATGGCTATGCCATTGAAGGGCATGTGCCTGCAAATGACATCAAAAGGTTTCTAAAAGAACGACCACAGGCTATTGGCCTAGCAGCACCTGGAATGCCTAAAGGATCACCAGGAATGGAGAGCTCTCGCCCCAACCCCTATAATGTACTATTAATTAATAAGAAAGGAGATGTGAGTGTATATAGCCGACATCATCCATCTGATACAAATAAATCAATAATGAGATTAAAATAGATGCATATTAAGAAAATTTTTATTCTTTTAAATAGCTATTACCACTATTTAATATTATGTATAACAGTCACGTTATTTGCTATGCCTATACTTTCGTTAGCTTCCTCTGAAATTAAAACAATAGCAATTCAATCTACAAAAGAAAAACAGCAAACCCAACAAAATATAGTTATACGCAAATTAGATGCAGAAAAAGTTAAACGAGGGAAAATAATCTACCGTGCAAATTGTGCAAACTGTCATGGTAAAAATGGTGAATCTAAACCTGGATGGCGTAAAAGAGGTGCAGATGGTAAATATCCACCACCTCCTTTAAATGGTAGCGCACATACTTGGCACCATTCAACAACCACATTATATAAAACAATCAAAGAAGGAAGCCCACCAGAAATTGGAAATATGCCTGCATGGGGTAATAAATTAACAGATAATGAGATTAATGATGTGATAGTATGGATTACATCAATATGGCCAGAAGATTTATATGCTATATGGTACAAGGAGGTAGAAAGAAGAAACCAGAAAACGAAAGAACATAAATTAGATTAGAAATTAAATTTTAGCAGTATCTGTAACTACATAAATTTTTAGAATCTTACTCTAAATCTAGGACTTTGTTTCTTTTTTTACTTCTTTCTTAGTAACTGATCGCGTAGAAAGTTTCTCTTTTATTCTGGCTGACCTTCCAGAACGATCACGCAAATAATAAAGTTTAGCACGGCGCACGTCACCTCTCCGCTTAATCTTTACATCATTAATTAACGGTGAATATTTTTGAAAAGTACGTTCTACTCCTTCCCCACTAGATATTTTACGTACAGTAAAAGAAGAATTTAGACCTCTATTCCGCTTCCCTATTACTACCCCTTCATAAGATTGAATGCGGCTACGTTCTCCTTCAACAACTTTTACATTAACAACTATAGTATCGCCAGGAGAAAAGTCTGGTATATTCTTATTTAAACGCTTAATCTCTTCTGCCTCTATTTGTTCAATTAGGTTCATATCTCTTTCCTTACTTTAATTCATTCTATCCTTATTAATCCCATAAGCTATCTTAAATTCTTCCAACAGCTCCATTTCTTCTATAGTTATACCTTGTTCAATTTTTAGTTTTAACAAATCTGGCCGTCTAAGCCAAGTTCTACCAAGTGACTGTTGTAAGCGCCATCGCCTAATTTTATCATGATCACCTGACATTAATATCTTTGGTGCAACATCCCCCAGATAAATCTCAGGACGCGTATAATGCGGACAATCTAATAATTTATCTACAAATGAATCTTGATTTGCTGATTCAGGGTCGCCTAAAACACCTGGTATTTGTCGAACCATACAATCAATTAGTACCATAGCTGGAAGTTCCCCACCGGATAGCACATAATCACCAATAGAAACTTCATCTTGCACTTGTTGCTTTATCAAACGTTCATCTACACCTTCATAGCGACCAGAAATTAGTATCAACCCAGACAACTGGCTATATTCTTTTACTAGTTTATGATCAAGATTTCTACCTTGTGGCGAAAGATAAACTACTCTAGACTCACTAACCCCACATTCTTGCTGCCTTATTTTAGCAGCTGTAACAGATTTTCCTAATGGCTCAGCTGACATCACCATGCCTGGACCACCTCCAAATGGCCGATCATCTACTCTACGACTAATATCTTTAGTAAATTCACGTGGATTCCATGTATGCAGATTATAGAAATTATTTTTTTCTGCTCGACCAGTAACGCCATATTTAGTTATAGAATCAAACATTTCTGGAAACAAGGTAATGACGTCAAATTCTAATGTCATTGTCCATTATCCTATTAATAATCAGATTTCCAGTCTACAATGATCTGATGATCTCCAATATCTACTCTCACTATCACGCTATTGATAAAAGGAACAAGTACTTCATGCTCACTTCTCCTTAAACTCTTTACTTGCAGAATGTCATTAGATGATGCAATTATTCCAACCACACTACCAAGTTCTTCGTTCTGTAAATTGATTACTTGTAGCCCAATAAGGTCCTCCCAGTAATAACCATCTATACCACTATTTGATAGTACAGGTAATTTATCTCTTGGTACTGCAATCTGTAAATTTTTTAGCTTCATAGCCATTGTACGATCAGTACAATGATCCAATAAAGAAACTAATGTTTTCTTATTATGAACATGGGCTCTAATAACCTGAATCTCACGCCATTCCCCATCCCCATTTCCAAGCCACCAAACTGGATACCTAATCAACCCATCTACATATTCAGTAAATGGAAATATTCTAACCCACCCATATACCCCAAAGGAACCAATGATCTGACCCATTACAACCATAGGAACTGATCTTTCTTTTTCCTTATTAATTATTTGATAAGCTTTCTTGCTCTGCACTAAATTTTTTGACAAGCCTCTTTACAGTATCAGATAGCTGGGCGCCCTGTGACTGCCAATAAGTAATCCGGTCAAGCTTTACACGTAACCCTTCTTCATCTTTTGCTGCAACAGGATTATAGAAACCAATGCGTTCAATAAACTTACCATCACGAGCATTACGTGAATCTGCAACTACCATATTAAAAAATGGGCGTTTCTTAGCACCGCCTCGTGCCAGTCGAATTATGACCATACAAATTTCCTATAAGGAATCTAACCAGAAAATTGTGTGATTTTACGGCAATCTTCCTCATTTAAGCAAGTAAAATACCTCTCATATTGAGAATAAATTACAGCATACCGTATGACAACTTGATCTTTAAAGCTAAATTTTAATTATTTAGTGTGCCTGATCCCAATTTTCTCCAATTCCTAATTCTACAAGAAGTGGAACATCAAGCCTTACAGCATTTTCCATAAGTGAAGGTAATGCTAATTTTATTGCATCTATTTCTCTCTCAGGTACTTCTAACACCAATTCATCATGAACTTGCATAATAAGCTTAGTTTTCATTCTATTTTGCAAAATCCAATTCTGTACAGCAATCATTGCAAATTTAATAATATCAGCTGCTGTACCTTGCATTGGAGCATTAATTGCTGCACGCTCTGCTGCTTGCCTACGATTACCATTGGAACTGTTGATCTCTGGTAACGATAGCCTTCTTCCAAAAACAGTCTCCACATATCCATTTTTCTTAGCTCTTTCTCTTATACATTGCATATATTCTTCAACGCCTGGATAACGAGCAAAGTATCGATCCATAAAAGTGCGAGCAGCACTCCTCTCTATCCCCATTTGTGTAGCTAAGCCAAATTCTGACATCCCATATATTAATCCAAAATTAATGATTTTAGCGTAGCGACGCTGCTCGCTATCTACTTGATCAAGCAAAACACCAAATATTTCTGCAGCAGTAGCACGATGAATATCTTCACCCTGAGAGAAAGCCTTAAGCAGCCCCTTATCTTTCGAAATATGCGCCATAATACGCAACTCAATTTGAGAATAATCTGCCGAAATAATGCTATGCCCTTCTGGGGCAATAAATGCTTCACGAATACGCCGCCCTTCAATAGTGCGTATTGGAATATTCTGAAGATTAGGTTCAGTACTTGATAAACGACCAGTTACAGCTACAGCTTGAGAATAATTAGTATGTACCCTTCCAGTATCAGGATTTAACATAAGTGGAAGTTTATCAGTATAAGTAGATTTAAGCTTGGATAAGCGCCGATAATCAAGCAATATCTTTGGTAATGGATAATCTAGTGCAAGCTGTTGCAATACCCCCTCATTCGCAGAAGCTGCTCCCTTCTTAGTCTTTTTTATTATAGGAAGCTTAAGATGGGTAAATAAAATTTCCTGAACTTGCTTAGAAGAATTTAAATTAAATGGCTTACCTGAAATTACAAATGCTTTTTCTTCAAGTAACCTCATTTTTTCACCAAGCTCACGACTTTGAATTTCCAACATATTTGTATCCAGCAATACGCCATTATTTTCCATCTCAAACAAAACTTCTAATACTGGCATCTCTATATTATGATAAATATTTTCTAACTTGGAATTACTCCTAATTTTTGAATACATATATTCATGCAAGCGTAATGTAATATCAGCATCTTCTGCCGCATACCTTGAAGCAAGGTCAACATTTACCTGATCAAAACCAATTCTGCTTGCACCCTTCCCTGTAACTTCATCATAAGTAATAGTTTTAAAATCAAGATGGCGTAATGCAAGATTATTCATATTATGTGGGCGATGAGATTCCAGTACATAAGATTGTAATAACGTATCATGCATAATACCTTTTAATGAAATACCGTAATTTGCAAAAATATGTTTATCATATTTTATATTCTGTCCAAGCTTGAACCTACTAGAATCTTCTAACCAAGCCTTTAATCTATTTAAGACATAGTCTATTTCCATTTGCACAGGAGCTGAAGTATAACAATGAGCTAATGGCACATAAGCAGCATGATTTGGTTTCATAGAAAATGAAATGCCAACAAGCTTAGCTCGCATAGGATCTAGACCGGTAGTCTCTGTATCGATGGAAACCAAATCAGCTTCATTAATATACATAATAAAATCTTCTAACTGACGCTTAGATAATATAGTTTGATAAGTTGTATCTATATTTTCAATACAGCCGCTTTGATTTATATCTATTTCCGCATGATTCTTTCTTTGATTATCAGATACAACAATATTAGATCTTTGATTCTCATGTAACTCATGTAACCAACTTCTAAAACCCAGCCTCTCATAAAGCACAAATAATTTCTCTGTATCCTGTGGCTTCAACTCAAGATTTTTTACACAAACTGGTAAAACTACATCACATTTAATAGTAACGAGATGACGCGATTTCTTTAGCCACTCAATTGTATTACGTAAATTTTTACCAACTACGCCTTCTATTTCCTGAGCATGTTCAATAATATTATCTAGCGTACCAAATCGTTCTAGCCATTTTATCGCCGTCTTAGGACCCACCTTATCCACGCCTGGAATGTTATCTGCTTTATCACCTACCAGAGTCAGATAATCAATCATTCTGTCTGGCTTAACACCGAACTTAGTGAATACACCAGCCTCATCAAGGATTTCATTACTCATGGTATTTATAAGTGTTATTTGTTTATTCACCAATTGTGAAATATCCTTATCACCAGTAGAAATAATACATTTCATCTTTTCTTGCTCAGCTTGCTTTGCTAATGTTCCAATTACATCATCAGCCTCTACTCCTTCTACTATTAGCATTGGCCAACCTAAGGCATTTATGCATTCATATAACGGCACAATTTGTGCAACAAGATCATCTGGCATAGGTGGGCGCTGAGCTTTATAATCTGCATATAAATGATCACGAAAAGTCTTTCCTTTTGCATCAAATACACAAGCGCTATAATCAGCATGATGATCATTATGTAAACGATGCAGCATATTAATTACACCTTTGATAGCACCAGTTGGTTCGTTACGATTATTTCGTAAATCAGGAAGGGCATGAAATGCACGATACAAGTATGATGAACCGTCAATTAACAACAGAGTTTTCATGAATTCTACTAAAGGTTATTTATAACTTGATAAAATAAATTTTTTAATAAAAAACTAGGTATACAGATAAAAGTGGATCCTTGTTTGAATCATGTCGTATTTCTTACATTATGGCAGAATTTATTAAAAAAACTATATGCCTCAATTACATTAAAACTCTAATTAATATTTTTAATAGCATACATACATATACTGACCAAACATACTATAAACTATTAGAAAAAATTACACTAAAATTTAATAACCATCATTTTAATATGGAACAATAAATAAAGGAGCGTATTCTAGATAGACAATTAAAATAAATTTAAAAAACCAATTACCATATAAAAGACATAATACCTGCCTATATAGACTAGCTTTCTCAGTATTTTTTACATATAAATATATATTTATATAGTTTGTTACGACTAATGTAGTCATACCATATGAATTTGATACACTTGACGAATTAATAGAAGGACTTACACTGATAAAAATGATTAAGACTAAAAATTGCCAATAACTTTATGCAATACTAATTTCTAAAATAGTTTTTTATCAAGTTTAATAATGTGCCAATAATTAAGAAGATGATTAATACAGAAGATATGAACTTAATGAAAAAAATAGACTTTTCTAACCTTACAGTTGGAGAAATTTCTAAGTTTTATAAATCTCTTGATATTGAATCTTCTATAGCTGACCAAGTAACCCAATTTAATCTAAATATTAAATGTAGCTAGCATGTATAAATTAACTATTCAATGGATCATTAATCTAATTTTCCTTATGCTACTATTAATTTCTGCAGGGACTACGACTGCACAAGAGTCACTACAGCCACCAAGCTCTCCAAAATTACCTGAATTACCCGAACTACCTGAATTACCTGAATTGCAGACTGAATCTCCAGATACAGAAGACCCTACTTTAGAAGAGCCACTTGTCATTATTAGGAAACGAGGAGAAGATAAAATTGAAGAATACCGTGTAGATGGTAGGATTCAAGTAATAAAAGTTACTCCTCTTATTGGCTTTCCATATTATTTATATGATGATACCGGAGATGGAGCATATATTGATGATGGCGTACTAGATGATAGAGTGCGTCCACCAATGTGGAGAATATTTCAATTCTAATTTTCTTACTAAAAAATAATAATTTATTATTTAATTTACAATTAACCTATATCGTATTCATGTCTGTTTTTACTACCGTTACTAAAGATCAACTTTCTATTTGGCTCAAAAACTATTCGATAGGTGTGCTAATTGACTTACAAGGTATATCTTCAGGTATTGAAAACACAAATTACCTTGTTACAACTTCAAATGGAAAATATATTCTCACGCTATTTGAAAAACTATCTTCTGATGAGCTTCCATACTATCTGAATCTTATGATACACCTATCGAAGCATAACATACCCTGCCCTACCCCAATTACAGATTCTAGAAATAACCTATTTGGAGATTTAAATAATAAGCCGGCAAGCCTTGTTACGTATTTACCAGGAAACCAAATTGAAGACCCCACCCCAAAACAATGTGCATATGTAGGAGAATTATTGGCAAGCATACATATATCTACTTTATCTTTTAAAGAGAAAATGAATAATACGCGTGGTCCAATGTGGCGAGAAGCTATCGTACCCATTCTCAAGCCACTACTTCCGCCTGAAGAAGCCGAATTTCTTCAAAAAGAATTAGATTTTCAATCACAACATAAATTTAAAGGTCTACCACAAGGTGTAATTCATGCAGATTTATTTCGTGATAATGTACTGTTTAATAATAGTAGTATAGGTGGTGTAATAGATTTTTATTTCGCCTGTAATGATGTACTGTTATATGACCTTGCTATTACTGCAAATGATTGGTGCATAAATAAAGACAAACGAATTAATAAGGAAAATTTATTAGCTTTGCTTCGTGCATACCATGACAAGCGTCCATTTATTTCTAATGAAATGAAAATATGGCCAATCATGCTTCGAGCTGCAGCTTTAAGATTTTGGTTATCAAGACTATACGATTACTATCTACCACGGGAAGGAGAAATGATTCATGCTAAAGACCCGGCTCATTTTAAACAAATACTACAAGAACATATATTAGCTAATGCTAAACTAACTGATATCTGGGTTTAAGAAAAAATCAATAAAATAGAATCTGATTTTAAGTCCCACCCTAGGAGAACAGGAGATATAACAAGAAATGAAAATAAAACAAGTCGGAACGAAACAAGGGTTACAATGGATTCTAAATGGTCTATACCAGTTCCGCCAAAGCCCTTTAGTTTGGATTATCATTTGTAGTGCATTATATATAATAATAGCAACTTTATCTTATATGCTCGAATTATATGGGCTCTTAATATTTATAATATTATTTCCAGTTCTACAGGCTGGATTATGGACTGGCTGTAGAGCACTTGAACAAGGTGAAAAATTACAATTTTTTCATTTATTCTCTGGGTTTAAAATAAGCCCTGTTCCATTACTTACATTAGGCGCAATTTCACTAGTAGGACAATTATTAATTTTTGTCATAATTTCAACAATTGCAGGCGATGTTGCAATGGACTATGCAATTGAAGGAACAAGAGTCGATAAAGAAACTGAAGTTATTAAAGCAGCTGATAATATGCTGTCTGCTCTACTTGTAGGGATAGTATTACATATACCCCTTATTATGGCGATTTGGTTTACACCATTGTTAATAGTATTTAATAAAATGACTCCATATGAAGCTATGAAATTAAGTTTCATCGCCTGTTTATCAAATTTTATATGCCTTCAAGTTTTTATTACTTCTTTACTGTTATTAGGAGTCATCACCCTCATACCTTATATATTATTTGATTTTGCTGCACTTAGCTTTGGTTTAGTGAATTTTGTCCTGATGCCAATAATTTATGCATCAGTTTACGCGAGCTATAAAGCTATATTTTATGATGTTTAATTCGCCAAATTAATTATTATTTACATTAATCAAATGTAAATAAGCTTAGCATATTCAAGCGATAACCATTTTGTTCCATATTCATGGAACTTGACCTGAACACGTGTATCTGCACCTGAGCCCTCACAATTCACAATTATACCTGCCCCAAATTTCTTATGGACTACGCTCTGACCTATATTACATTTTAAAGGCTCCATATTAGAAACCTCTAATGTACGCCCTTTTGTCTTAAGAAATACATCTTTCACAAGAGTATTACCTTTATTTATAGCTATTTTTTCTACACCCCCAGATTCTTGTATAGGCCGCAGAAATTTTAATAAATTTTCAGGAATCTCCTTTATAAAACGAGAAGGAATATTATAACGAGTCTGACCATGTAGCATTCGACTCTGTGCAAAACTTATGTATATTCTCCGCTGTGCACGAGTCAATGCTACATACATAAGGCGACGCTCCTCTTCTAATCCTCCAGTCTCATTATAACTATTATCATGAGGAAACAGTCCTTCCTCTAGTCCACTGAGGAACACACTATGAAACTCTAACCCCTTTGCGGAATGTACTGTCATCAGCTGAATAGCATCCTGATTATTGCCACTCTGGTGCTCACCTGCTTCTAATGATGCATGAGCTAGAAATGCGGTAAGACTATTGTCTTCAGATTCTTGGATATAAATTGTAACTGCATTAATTAATTCATTCAGATTTTCTAGCCTATTAATTCCTTCACGAGAATTATTATAATAATCTAGCAACCCACTATGCACTAAAACATGATCAACTATTTCTGGTAATGACAATTCCACACAATTACGTCGCATTGATTCAATTAAAAACACAAAACTATTAATACCTTTTTTCGGAACACCTATATTCTTATTCTCAATCTGAGAGATTAAATTATTATTTTCTTCCTCTTTACCACCATTACTCTTCTTCAATGCTGCCTGCCATAAACTTACTCCTTGCTCTTTGGCGCTATCTTGTAATTTTTCCAAACTTCGTGTGCCAATTCCACGAGAAGGAAAATTAATAATTCGTAACAATGCATTATCATCATTTGGATTAGCAATCATCCGCAAATATGCTAAAGCATGCTTTACTTCTTGCCGCTCAAAAAAACGTAAACCGCCATATACTCGATAAGATAAAGAAGCATTAAACAAAGTATGTTCTAGAACACGTGATTGTGCATTAGAACGATATAGCAATCCTATTTCTGATAAATTTACTCCCTCTTCATGTAATAATTTGACCTCATTTACAATAAAAGTAGATTCATCAAGGTCAGTTGGTGCATTGTAAACTTTCAATAGCTCACCACATCCTTCAGCAGTCCAAAGATTCTTATCTAAACGGCCATTATTATTACGTATTAAAGCATTAGCAGCTTCTAATATATTGCCATGTGAACGATAATTTTGTTCTAATTTAATAATTTCTGAAATATGAAAATCTTGCTTAAACTCTTTCATATTTCCAGTATTGGCACCTCGAAAAGCATAAATACTTTGGTCATCATCACCTACCACAAATACTGAAGATTCACTCCCAGCAACTAACTTAAGCCACTTATATTGTAGCTGACTAGTATCTTGGAATTCATCTACTAAAATGTGAGAAAACCGACTGCTATAGTGCTGCTGTAGAATTTCATTACGTGTAAGTAGTTCATAACTACGCAATAAAAGCTCGGAAAAATCTACCACTCCCTCCTTATTACACTGCTGCTCATATGCCAAATAAAATTCTGTCATTTTACGTGTAAATTCATCATATACCTCAACCTGTGACCCTCTGTACCCATCATCTTTAGCATTGTTAATGAACCACTGAACTTGCCGTGGTTTGAATTTCTCACTATCTGCATTTATATCTTTTAGAACTCGTTTTATAACAGCTAATTGATCAGATGAATCAAGAATTTGAAATGTTTTTGGTAATCCTACATCCTGATAATGGGCACGTAACATCCGATTACATAAACCATGAAAAGTTCCTACCCACATACCCTGGATATTAATTGGCAACATATTAGCTATACGTGTTAACATTTCTTTAGATGCCTTATTAGTAAAAGTGACAGCTAAAATGCTATGAGGGTTAATTTGCTTTGATTGGATTAAATATGCAATGCGAGTAGTCAGTACTCTTGTCTTTCCGCTTCCTGCACCCGCCAGCACTAAGGCTGACTTCTCTTCCAAAGTAACTGCTTTTACTTGCTCATTATTAAGATCAGAAAGAATTACAGACATTAAGAGAAGATGTCCCTGGCACGATATCTAAACTGAGATTATACAGTCTACTTAATTCATAGAATATTAAAGAAGCTCATAAAACATTTATTTCTTTTTTTTCTTAGCCACCAAATCTAATATTAATGGTGTCAATACTAACTCTATTGCTAACCCCATTTTTCCACCAGGAACAACTATAGTATTTTTACGCGACATAAAAGAGTCATGAATCATGGTAAGAAGATAAGAAAAATCCACATTCTTAGAGTCTTGAAATCGAATTACAACAAAACTCTCATCTAACGAAGGAATTTCTCTTTCTATAAAAGGATCAGAAGTATCTACAGTTGGTACTCTCTGAAAATTAATGTGAGTGCGTGAGAATTGAGGAGTAATATAATGTGCGTAATCATACATACGGCGCAAAATAGTATCCGTTACTGCTTCAACTGAATAACCACGGGCATTTGTATCACGATAAATTTTCTGGATCCATTCAAGATTAACTGTAGGAACAACCCCAACCAATAAATCTACATATTTAGCAACATTAGCATTACTACTCTTCACTCCACCATGCAAACCTTCATAAAATAACAAATCAGAACCTTTAACTATGGAAGACCAAGGAGTGAAGGTTCCAGCTTTCTGTTTGTAAGGTGCAGCTTCCTCTTCATTATGTAAATAAAGTCTTGTTTTACCCTTACCATTTTTACCATATTCCTTAAATAGTGTTTCCAATTTCTTAAATTCATTAGCTTCAGGTCCAAAATGACTAATAGGCCGACCATGCTCCTTCTCTATTTTAGCTACAACTTTCTTCATTGCAACACGATCATAACGGTGAAAACTATCTCCTTCTACTACGGCCACATTAATCTTTTCACGATGAAAAATTTGTTCAAAACTATTTTTAACCGTAGAAGTCCCCGCACCAGAAGATCCAGTAACGGCTATAACAGGGTGTTTTTTTGACATACAAAGTTTCTCCTGAAACATTAAAATAATACAAATAAATGCTATCCAAACACTATATACATTTTAAAATTTAAGAAATTATTAAATTCCATTGTCATTATAATACGGCTTTTATTATTAGTTGATCAAGGAAATAAAATCTAACTTATCAAACATTATTTGTAATAATACATAATAAACATCATGTTGCTATTAAAATTAATGCATTTGTTATACAAAAATAAAAATATTTATAATTAAGAGTAATCAAGTACTCTTCAAGTTATAATTATCTACTTAATAGTGAATAATTTTATGCAAGAAAAATATAATCCAAAAAAAATTGAGCTAACCGCTCAACATTACTGGAATCAAAGCAATTCTTTTAGTGCTACTGAAATGATAGGCAAGAAAAAATATTATTGTCTATCAATGTTCCCATACCCATCTGGGAAATTACATATGGGACATGTTCGTAATTACACTATTGGTGATCTATTGTCACGCTATTACAAAATGCGGGGTTATAACGTCCTACAACCCATGGGATGGGATGCTTTTGGTTTGCCTGCAGAAAATGCCGCCATACAAAATAAAGTACCCCCAGCGAAATGGACTTATGACAACATAAATTATATGCGAAAACAATTAAAAAGCCTTGGACTAGCTATAGACTGGAATAGAGAATTTGCCACATGTGATCAAAATTACTATCGTTGGAATCAATGGCTATTTTTACAAATGTTAGAGAAGGGAATTGCCTATAAAAAAACTCAAGTTGTAAATTGGGACCCAGTAGATCAAACTGTGCTCGCTAATGAACAAGTAATAAATGGCCGTGGATGGAGAACTGGCGCATTAATTGAAAGGCGTGAAATTCCTGGTTATTACCTTGGCATTAGACAATATGCAGAAGAACTACTAAGCGATCTTGAAGAATTAAAAGGTTGGCCAGACCGTGTAAAATTAATGCAACAAAATTGGATTGGTAAAAGTCTTGGTGTAGATATAATTTTTCCTGTTGATAATCTAGACAAAATTCAAAAAACAATAAAAGTTTTTACAACCCGAGCAGACACCTTAATTGGCGCAACTTATGTTGCAATAGCTGCAGAACATCCAATAGCCTTATATGCGGCAAAAAATAATTCAAATATTTCTAACTTTATTACTGAATGCAAAACAAGCGTCACAATGGAATCCGACCTAGCGACTCAGGAAAAAAGAGGAATATCTACAGGACTATTTGTTACCCACCCACTGACAAGGGCAAAACTACCAATATGGATTGCAAACTATGTATTGCTGGAATATGGAGAAGGTGCGGTTATGGCAGTTCCAGCACATGATGAACGTGATTTTGAATTTGCGAAAAAATACAATTTACCAATAAAACAAGTTATTTCAGTGCCAACTAAATCCAAATCAGCGAAAGAATTTAGTACTGAGCATTGGCAAGAATGGTATAGCTCAAAGAAGGGAGTCTGTATTAACTCTGGGAAGTATGATGGCATGTGCTTCCAGACAGCTGTCAATACTATTGCATCAGACCTATCTATATTAGATTTGGGATCTAAAAAAACTAGATTTCGTATACGTGACTGGAGTATTTCCCGACAACGCTACTGGGGATGTCCTATTCCACTTATACATTGCAATTCTTGCGGAACAGTACCTGTTCCAAATGAGCAATTACCAGTAGTGCTACCAGAAAATATGGTTCCAGATGGGTCCTGCAACCCACTCGACAAAGATCCATCATTTTACACTTGTTGCTGCCCCAAATGCGGCAACACTGCAAAACGCGAAACAGATACAATGGATACCTTTATTGACTCTTCCTGGTATTACATTCGTTATACATGCACGGATCAAAATGAATTTGTAGTGGACTCACGTACAAACTACTGGTTACCAGTAGATCAATATATAGGTGGAATTGAGCACGCAATCCTACACCTTTTGTATTCGCGATTCTGGACTAAAGTAATGTGCGATCTGAAATTAATTAAGTTTAACGAACCTTTCTCAGATTTGCTTACACAAGGAATGGTTTTAAATGAAATTTTCTTTAGAAAAGAAAAATCTGGGAGAACCACTTATTTCAATCCAACTGATGTTGATATTCAAACTGATAGTCAAGGAAAACGTACCAACTTAACCTCACGTAAAGATAAAAAACCAGTAGAATTTGGGGGTATAGGTACCATGTCAAAATCTAAAAATAATGGTGTTGACCCACAAAAATTAGTTGATAGGTATGGTGCTGACACTGCACGATTATTTATAATGTTTGCAAGCCCACCTGAACAGACACTTGAATGGGTAGATACAGGTGTAGAAGGTGCATTCCGGTTCTTAAATAAGCTTTGGAATCAAGTTTATAAGCATCTACAACTGGGAACAGTTCAACCTAATAACTGCAATAACCTATCTACTGAACTTAAATCCATACGTTTCCAGCTACACCAAACTATAGCCAAAGTTAATGATGATTTAGGAAGACGTCATACTTTTAACACAGCAATAGCTGCAATAATGGAGCTTATGAATGCCCTTACTAAAATCCATGGCTTAGATAAAGATTCCCGTAGTATTAGACAGCAGTCTCTAGAAAATATAGTTCTCCTTCTTTCACCTATTGTTCCTCATATCTGCCATGCATTATGGAAAGAATTAAGACCAGAAACTGAATTACTTGATCAACCATGGCCAGAAGCTAATCAAGATTTCTTAATACAAGATGAAATTGAAATGATGGTGCAGGTAAATGGCAAACTGCGCGGACAGATAAAAATAGCTAAAGAGTCTGAGATCGAAACTATTAAACGTATTGCACTAGATAATAAGAAAGTAAAAAAATTTATTGGAAAAAATACAATAAAGAAAATAATAGTAGTGCCAAAGAGGCTAGTAAACATTGTTCTATGAGAGAACTAAAAATAATTATTATCCCTTAGAAATATATTTGATACAAAGCAATAATTTTTACTACGATTAATAAGACTCTAGTATTTTTTATAGATCAAATTATTAAATATAATTAATGCATATCCAGCTAGAAAATCTTTCTCAAAATCTACAAAATAAACTCTCAACATTTTATACTGTATATGGGGATGAACAACTGCTAACCATTGAAGCAAGTGATTTAATCAGAGCAATAGCTCGTACTAATGGCTATATTGAAAGAGAAATATTTACTATAGATTCTCAATTTAATAAATTAGATATGCTTTTAAAAAGTAACTCTTTATCTCTATTTGGAGAAAAAAAATTAATTGATATACGCGTGCCTTCTGGAAAACCTGGAAAAGAAGGCAGCAAAGCTATAGAAGAATATTGCCATTCAGTGCCTTCAGACACATTAACCCTATTCACACTACCAAAAATAGATAAACAAGGAAGAGCAACTAAATGGTTCAAATCTCTTGAGAAAATGGGCCCTATGATCTCAGTCCCGTTAATAGGAATTAATCAACTTCCAAACTGGATCAATCAACGTCTAAAAATGCAGGACCAAATAACTGATCTAAATACTTTACAGTTCTTTGCTGAAAAAATAGAAGGAAATATTCTAGCCGCGGATCAAGAAATTAAGAAACTAGCACTACTATACCCGCCTGGCACATTGTCTTTTGTTCAAATAAAGAATGCCATAATGGATGTGGCTAGATATGATGCATTTAAACTATCTGATGCAATGATTACAGGAGAAATAACTCGTTTCATCCACATCCTAAAAGGATTGCAAGGAGAAGGAATTGCTACACCATTTATCATAGCAATACTTTCAACACAGATTCGTTCATTGATTATAATTCGCAAGGGATTAGATACTGGTAAACCTTACATGCAAATAATGAATGAAGCCAAAATATGGGGAGGACGTCAGAGATTAATGGAAAATGCAGCCAAACGTATTGGTCTAAAAATATTAGTACAAGCATTATTACATGCTGCAAAAATAGATAAAATAAGTAAGGGAGTAGAAAAAGGGAATATATGGGATGAAATAGAACAGCTAGGATTATATTTTATATCTAAAATTCGCTAGTAAAGTTTCATAATTATATTACGCAAATTAATAATCTTATTTATCTGTTTTTTAATGCCAATTAACTTAACTTGCTATACTGTACTAATATTTATTTAAAACTCAGGAATCTCAAAATGGATAATGTAGATATCAAGACCTACATGCAAACAGTAGGAGGTAAAGCTCGAAATGCATCAAATATAATGGCGAAAATAGACCCTGCATCTAAAAATAAAGCCCTTACTGAAATAGCAATATCACTCAAGAAAAATGAAGAAAAACTATTAATTGCCAACAAAAATGATTTAGAAACAGCAAAAGACCAAGGTCTAGAGTCAGCTTTGATAGACCGATTAACACTCACCTCTAAAGGTATAACTAATATGGCAGAAGGTCTATTGCAAATATCAGCACTTGCTGATCCTATTGGGGAAATAAGTGATCTAAATTATCGACCCTCTGGAATCCAGATAGGAAGAATGCGGGTACCCCTAGGAGTAATTGGCATTATTTATGAAGCGCGCCCTAATGTTACAGCTGATGCAGCTGGATTATGTATTAAATCAGGTAATGCAGCAATATTACGTGGTGGTTCTGAAGCATATAATTGTAATCAAGCTATTGCTGCATGTGTAAAAGAAGGATTAAAAACATCTGGCCTTCCAGAAGAAGCAATACAAGTATTAAATACCATTGATCGACAAGCTGTAGGTGAGCTTATCACTATGAAAAAATTTGTAGATATAATTGTTCCACGTGGGGGAAAAGGCCTGATTAAGCGCATTTCTGATGAAGCTTGTATTCCAGTAATCAAACATCTTGATGGTGTATGTCATTTGTATATAGATAAAGGAGCTAATCTGGATATGTCTATCAGCATTGCTGATAATGCAAAAACTCAACGCTTTGGAACCTGTAACACTATGGAAACCCTACTAGTACACGAGAAAATTGCACATAAAGTACTTCCCCCTCTATGCACAATTTACCTTAATAAAGGTGTTGAACTTCGAGGTGACAAATCTTCTTGTGCAATCGTAAAAAAGATGATTCAAGCTACAGAAGATGATTGGAGAGCTGAATATTTGGCGCCAATTATCAGTATAAGAATAGTAAATAGCCTGAATCAGGCAGTAGAACATATTAATTCATATGGCTCACATCATACTGATTCCATAGTTACAGAAGACTATTCTCGTGCTAGGCATTTCCTACGAGAGGTTGACTCTAGTTCAGTAATGGTAAATACGTCTACTCGGTTTGCTGATGGATTTGAGTATGGCCTAGGTGCTGAAATCGGTATTTCTACTGACAAAATACATGCGCGTGGACCAGTAGGCCTAGAAGGGCTAACTAGCCAGAAATTTATTGTATTAGGAAGTGGTCAAATTCGAAAATGAACATAATTCTTTATAGCATACTATGACTCATATTATTGAAATTAAAGTGCCTGATGTAGGTGACTTCAAAGACATTCCTATTATTGAAATACTAGTACAACCTGGAGATAGTGTAGAAAAAGAAACTCCTCTTATCACACTAGAAACAGATAAGGCCGCAATAGATATTCCTTCTTCTCATAGCGGCATAATAAAAGAATTTAAGGTAAAAGTTGGTGATACAGTTTCAGAGGGATCAATAATACTTACATTAAAACCAATAACTGATTCAACAAATTGCCCTACTCCTACTAAAACAATCAAATCGAAAGAGCATAGGCCATCCCTAGAAACCCCTATTTCAAATCAACCTACCATACTACCTCATGCCGACATCCATGCAGAAGTTGCCGTATTAGGGGCAGGTCCAGGAGGCTACACAGCAGCCTATAGAGCAGCTGATCTTGGGAAAAAAGTAATATTAATTGAACGCTACCCAGTACTTGGAGGGGTTTGCCTCAATGTCGGCTGCATTCCATCAAAAGCATTATTACATATGGCCAAGATTATCACTGATGCAGAAGAGTCCGCTCATATGGGTATTAATTTCAATACACCTAAAATTGAATTAAGGAAATTACAAGAATGGAAAAAATCAATTATTAATAAACTTACCAGTGGCCTGACCACGCTAGCAAAAAAAAGAAATGTAAAAGTCATACAAGGAAATGGGACATTTATTACCCCAAACATGATTTCAGTAAATACCCCTAGTGGCAAGAAAACTGTTTCATTCAATTACTGCATAATATCTGCAGGGTCAAGCGTGGTTAATCCCCCTGGGATTAACCACGATGATCCTAGGATTATTGATTCAACAGGTGCTTTAGAACTCGATGAGATTCCAAAGCGAATGTTAATTGTTGGCGGAGGAATAATTGGCCTAGAAATGGCAACAATTTATGATGCATTTGGCAGTAAAGTAAGCATAGTAGAAATGAAAGATCAATTAATTCCTGGTGCTGATCAAGATCTTATTAGGCCACTATTTAGAAGAATAAATAAACGCTATGAAGCAATCTACCTAAAAACTAAGGTAAGTAAAATAAACCCACAGAAAGAAGGATTGAAAGTGACCTTTGAAGGGGAAATGTCTCCAGGAATTAAGACCTATGACCGAATTTTAATTGCAGCAGGACGCTGTCCTAATGGACATACTATAGAAGCAAAAAATGCAGGAGTCAATGTTACTAAACAAGGTTTCATCCCAGTTGATAATCAGCTACGAACAAACATACCGAATATTTTTGGTATCGGTGATATTGTAGGAGAACCAATGCTTGCCCATAAAGCAGCACATGAGGGAAAACTTGCTGCAGAAATTATTGCAGGAAAGAAGGCTACCTTTGATGCTCTTACTATTCCTTCAGTAGCATATACAGATCCAGAAATAGCCTGGATGGGCTTAACTGAGATTGAAGCTAGAAAACAGGGCATTAAATATGAAAAAGCTATCTTTCCATGGGCTGCAAGTGGCCGTGCAATTGCTATGGGACGCGATGAGGGTATGACAAAATTATTGTTTGATAAAAATACACGCCGCTTACTAGGTGCAGGTATAGTCGGTATTAATGCAGGAGAAATCATTTCTGAAACAATCCTTGCCCTAGAAATGGGTACAGATATGGAAGATCTAAGCTTAACTATTCACCCACATCCCACATTATCAGAAACGATTAATTTTGCTGCTGAAATAGGAGAAGGATCAATCACTGATCTTTATATGCCAAAAAAATAATCTAATTTATTAATTTAAAGACCAAAATTATTTCCAAATAACACCTAAAAATAAAATTACACTCACTCTTATAATAAAAAACTCTTATCTCCATTCATAAATCCAATAAGAGGCAACTGGCAATCTCTACCAAAGGCAACAACCTTGAATAATTCACCCATTTCAGAAGGACTTACTAGTTTCTGCATTTGATTAGCCATAGGAAAATAAGCACAAGTATTTTCTACTGGTACCCGTGAAAGAATTTTTGTAATACCACAATTAATAAGAAATTGTGCCTGAGAAGTGTAACCTAATAATTGTAGCCCCCCCTCTGTGGCTGTATCAGAAATAGAAGTAAAATCTACATGGCTAGTTATATCCTGCAAGCCTGGAAAGTAGAATGGATCGTCATGGGCATGATGCTGATAATGACACATCATCGTTCCACAATTTCTCTGCTCATGATAATACTCATTATTCCCAAACCCATAATCAATAAATATAACTGCCCCTTTTCCTAAAATATTTGTAAGGCTTCTAATAAACCCACGTGCTGTAAGATTAATTTCAGTAGTATATATTGCCGTGTTATTATCAAGGCTAATTTGAGGAATAACTTTTTTTGCTATCTCAAAAAGTTCTCCCTTAACTAGTAAACGTTCATCCCATTTGAACTCCTTGCCATCCCATGCTACACCTCGCTCAAATAAATCATTATTACGCCTTACTACTAAATGAACAGGCATAGCATCAAGCACTTCATTGCCGAGTATTAACCCATTGAATTTAGTTGGGATCTCCTCCAGCCATTGAACCCGATTCAAAAGATGAGGGGCAGATTTAACAAATAATTTATTCTGCTGTTCTTTTAATGCACCACTTACTTCAAGAATAAAATAATGCCTTGGTAATTTATTGAGGCTTTCTAACTCCAGTAATATATCCAATGCAAGTTTACCGGTTCCAGCTCCAAATTCTAAGATATCACTACTCTCTTTGCCTATACTATCTATTATTTGTATAGCTTGTTGGGCAATCGATTGGCCAAATAAGACAGAAATCTCAGGTGCAGTTACAAAGTCCCCAGCACAGCCAAATTTAGTAGTGCCAGAACAATAATACCCCATTCCAGGAGAATAGATGGCAAGTTCCATATAACGTGCAAATGTAATCCAGCCTCCCGACTTGATAATATCTAAACAAATCATATTTTTCACTGCCCCACTATGCTTTGAGGCGAACTCTTCTGGTGATGATAGTGTAGGCATCGTCGTGAATATATCTTTATGGTAAATTATCCTAGCCCTAAGGCCCTAAAAAGCTTGAATTAATAAATATTTTAATATTACAAGAAGCCTTATTAATACATATAATCTCTAAATATTGATAATGACCCTAAGAATTACCTAATAGAGACTTATAATGCAAGATAAAACTATACTAATTACAGGTGGTACTAAACGCATAGGTGAAGCTATTTGCCGGAGACTTCACTCTAAAGGCATGAATCTAATGATACATTACCGATCTTCTGAAAGAGAAGCACAGGAACTTAAAGCGTCACTAAATCAAATACGAGATGGATCCGTTGCAATTATTAAAGCTGACCTATTAGATATAACCCAGGCACCTATTCTAGCTAATAAAACAATAGAAAAATTTGGTAGAATTGATTCGCTAATTAATAATGCTTCTAGCTTCTATACTACATCTCTTGGGAAAATAACAGAAGAATCATGGAATGAGCTTATTGGTTGTAATTTGAAAGCTCCTTTATTCTTATCTCAAGCAGTGGCACCACACCTCAAAAAACAACGCGGCTGCATTATTAATATTATTGACATTCATTCTGAATGGCCCTTAAAAGATTATGTTGTTTATAGCGCTGCTAAAGGTGGATTAGCAACACTAACCAAATCTCTGGCGCAAGAATTATCTCCTGAAATTAGGGTAAATGGTATTTCTCCAGGGCCTATTATCTGGCCAGAAAATGGGGACTGGGCTGATCAAGAAATACGTAAAGATATTATTAATAGAACCATCCTTAAACGTAAAGGAGAGCCAAATGATATAGCTAAAGCAGTAACGTTTTTCATTTTAGATGCACCGTATATTACTGGCCAGATATTAGCAGTAGATGGTGGCCGCAGTATAAATTTGTAAAAATTTTTCATAATTATCTAATCAAGAAGAATTCTTACTCCTAACGAGTTGTTTATTATAAACAACATAAATTTATAAATAAATTTTTCTTTATTTTATTAGCTTACTAGTATAGATTTTTCTTAAGATAGCCACCATAATCCCATTATTTTATTATTAACAAATTTTATGATTCTATATTTATGAAATTTCTTTTTGACTTATTTCCAGTCATATTCTTTTTTATAGCATTTAAACTTTATGACATTTATATTGCAACTGCTGTAGCTATTGCAGCCACAGCTATACAAATAACATGGATCTGGTTCCGTCACCATAAGGTAGATAAAATGCAGTGGATAAGTCTAGTTATTATAGTGATTTTTGGCAGCGCAACATTAATCTTACAAGATGAGACTTTTATAAAATGGAAGCCAACTGTATTATATTGGATATTTACTAGTGCATTAATTATTTCACAAGCCCTATTTAGGAAAAATCTAATTCGGGCTATGTTAGGAACTAAAGTATCGTTACCAGAAAATATTTGGAGCAACCTTAATGCTAGCTGGGCTACTTTCTTCGCCTTAATGGGGATAATTAATCTTTATGTGGCCTTTAACTATTCAACTGATGCATGGGTAAATTTCAAGTTATTTGGATCTACAGGACTGATGATAATTTTTATAATCATACAAGCACTTATGCTAGGGAAATTTATAACTGAAAATGAGGATAATAGTACGTGATGCTATATGCCATACATGGAGAAGATAATCTTAATAGCCTTGAAAAACGTGTAAAATCTAGGCCTTCTCATCTAGAACGTATCAAAGAATTACAAAATGAAGGGCGTCTACTACTAGCTGGACCATACCCTGCTATTGATAGTTCAGATCCAGGTCCAGCTGGTTTTACTGGCAGCTTGATCATAGCGGAATTTGTTTCATTAAAAGAAGCACGCATTTGGGCTGAGGCTGACCCATACTTCATTTCAGGTGTATACTCAAAAGTGATAGTTAGACCTTTTAAAAAAATATTACCTGAATGAATATAATTAATATTATTAAACAAAAACTTATTATCTTTAACCCCAAAAAAATTGAAATTATCGATGAGAGCTACAAACATATAGGCCATGAAGGAGCAAAAAATGGTGGCGGCCACTTTTTCCTGACAATTGTTTCATCAAGCTTTTATAAGAAATCCACTATAGAAAGGCACAGGATGATTTACGTTGCTTTAGGAGGAATGATAGGAAGAGATATTCACGCATTAAGTATAAAGGCGTATACTCCTGAAGAAATTTAGTTTTGATTTAATTTACTAAGAAGGAAATACAATGCAATTGATTAAATTTTTACAGTTAATAGTACTCTATATATCAACACTTATAGTTGCTACCACAATACAAGCAGCACCTTTAGCTAAGGTTAATGGGGTTGCTATCCCGAAATCCAGATTAGAATTAGTAATGAAGGGGCTTATTGCCCAAGGACAGAAAGATACACCTGAGACTAGAAATGCAGTACGAGATGACCTTATAAAGCAGGAGGTGCTATCACAAGAAGCCATAAGAAAAAAACTAGATAAAGACCCTGATATCTCAACACAAATTATGATAACTCGCCAATCTGTTTTAATTAGGGCACTTCAAGCTGATTTTATTAAAAATAATAACCCTGCTGAAAAGGAACTTCGTGAAGAATATCAAGCAGTAAGTGCAGCATCTATGGGTGATCAAGAATACAATCCTCGTCATATATTGCTGAGTACTGAAGCAGAAGCTAAAGATATTATTGCAAAAATTAAAAAAGGCGGTAAATTTGAAAAAATTGCTAAAGATAAATCTACAGATGATGGGTCTAAAAATAAGGGTGGCGAATTAGGTTGGTCATCAGCTAGAAGCTATTCACAACCTTTCGCAGAAGCTTTAATTAAATTAAAAACTGGTGAGATAACAGAAAAACCTGTAAAAACTTCTTTTGGTTGGCATATTATCCGGCTAGATGGGATGCGTCCTCTAAAAATACCACCCTTTGAAGAAGTAAAACAAAAAGTTCAGCAGCGTGTATTACAACAAAAATTTAAAATTTATTTGGAAAAATTAAAAGAAAAAGCAAAAATTGAATAATAAAAATACTTAATAATTTCAAGGGAAAGTTACTAAAAATTAACTTTCCTTTGAAATTACATATTATTTAAGTATTTTATATTTACTCGCTGACCCAGGGAGCAGAATAGATCATAACTTATAGTTCCAGCTGATTCTGCAATCTCTTCTATAGGTAATTCATTTCCCCAAAATACTACAGGGGTTCCAATACCTGCATTTGCAATCCCACTTAAATCCACATGCAACATATCCATAGAAACTCGACCAATAATGCGCGTACGAGTCCCATTAACTAATACTGGTGTGCCAGTAGATGCATGCCGCGGATATCCATCTGCGTACCCACCTGCAACAATCCCTACACGCATAGCTTGATTAGCACAAAATGTCTGGCCATAACCAACTTTATCCCCTGCATGAAGATCCTGTACTGCAATAACTTTACTAGTTAACGCCATAGATGGACGCAAGCCTAATTCGCTTGCTGATACGTCAGAAAATGGTGATGAACCATATAACATTATACCAGGTCGCACCCAGTCAGCATGAGTCTCAGGATACAGCAATATTGCAGCTGAATTAGCTAAAGAACATGGAAGGCTATAATTTGTAATAACAGAATTAAAACATTCTAGCTGTTCAATGACCCTCTTTCGATCCTTTCTATTTTCTGCACAAGCAAAATGTGTCATTAAAATGATTTGATCAATAACAGAATGGGACCTTAATGATTCTAATGCCACTAGAAATTGCTCTGGAGTAAAACCTAAACGGTTCATACCAGTATTTAATTTCAAGAAAATATTCAGCCTTCTGTTTCTTTTATAAGCGGATAGCATTTGCAACTGCTCACTATTATGTATTACAGCAGATAATTTATAATACTCAAATAATTCTAGTTCCGATTTAGAAAAGAACCCTTCAATTAATAATATAGTATGTTGGTACCCAGCTTCTCGTAAACGTATAGCAGCTTCTATTTCTAAAACAGCAAAGCCATCTGCACTACTAAAGGCCTCTGCTGCATGTAATAAACCATGTCCATATGCATCTGCTTTTATAACTGCCATTACTTTTGAGTATTTAGCATGTTGACGAACAATGGAAAGATTATGCTTAAGTGCAGTAAGATCAATCAATGCATTAATAGGACGAGACATTTTCTTAATATTTATATATGGATTACGATTATCTAATAAACATATTGCTACAATATATGCAGTAAATTTTACTTGCTATTCAATCACAAATTTTATACTTAGGGCAGACTTTATCAAAAATCTTACTTAAAGGTAGAAGCTTATAACGATTACATTGGTCGGTGAAGCTATTTCATGTTATAAAATCACAGCCTAAAAAGATGTAAGAAGCATAAAATCAATACATATCTAATGACAATTTGGAGGCAATAATTTGAAGCGTGGGTTTTATACTATCATGGCAGCACAATTTTTCTCATCGCTCGCTGATAATGCCTTATTAGTTGTTGCTATTGCATTACTGATTGATCTTCATGCCCCTGCATATTTAACTCCTATGCTTAAATTTGTTTTTGTATTGTTCTATGTCATTCTTGCTCCATTTGTGGGAGCATTTGCTGATTCTATGGCTAAAGGAAAGGTAATGTTTATAAGCAATGCCATTAAAATTGTTGGTTGTTGCTTACTGTTCTTGGCTGCTCATCAATACGTTGCTCTAGCAGCATATGCTATTGTAGGACTAGGTGCAGCTGCATACTCACCAGCCAAATATGGGATTCTTACAGAACTCCTACCTCCCGAGAAGCTAGTAATAGCTAACGGTTGGATTGAGGGGCTTACTGTAGCATCTATTATTATTGGAACAGTTTTGGGTGGAATATTAATTACGCCAGCAGTTGCAGAAGTATTCTTAGCATTTGATTTCCCTTACATAAATACTGGTATTGATACTATTCCTGAGGCATCTATTATCTTTATAGCAGCATTTTATGCTATTGCTGCCATTTTCAATCTATATATACCAAACACTGGAGTTGATCACCATATTCTCAACAAAAATCCAATTTTCCTAATTCACGAATTTAAACATTGTGTCAAACTACTCTGGACTGATAAATTGGGGCAGATTTCACTCGCAGTAACAACATTATTCTGGGGAGCAGGAGCAACTCTACAATTTATTGTATTAAAATGGGCTGAAACAGCACTAGACTATCCTCTAAATAAAGCAGCCCAATTACAAGGAATAGTTGCAATTGGGATTGCTATTGGCGCTGTGACAGCTGCACGTTTAGTATCTCTTAGACAATCGGTTAAAGTAATACCACTTGGTATAGCTATGGGTATAGTCGTAATGGCTATGACAATAGCTTACAAACTATGGATTGCAATTATTTTATTAATGCTAATTGGTGGCTTAGCTGGATTCTTTGTGGTCCCAATGAATGCACTACTACAACATCGTGGGCATATTTTAATGGGTGCAGGGCACTCCATTTCAGTACAAAATTTTAATGAGAATTTAAGTATTCTTGTTATGTTAACGATGTATGCCCTATTAGTTAGTTTTGAAGTACATATTTATACTATAATTATCATATTTGGTTCATTTGTAGCCATAACAATGACCCTTATACGTCGCTGGCATATTTTAAACCAAATGAAAAAAGATTCGTTGCATCTTATTGGGGAACATAAAAAACCTTAAAAAGGCTATCACTAATTTTGTATTATATTCTTAGCGAAACATAAGTCTTCCCATACTTTTTTCTTATCATACTGCATTTCTAACAAATAAGATGGGTGATAAGTAACAACTAAAGGAATACCAGAATATATATGTAATTTACCACGCAGACTATCAAAAGACATGGTGGTATTTAATAAACTCTGAGCTATAAATTTCCCTAGAGCTATTATTATTTTTGGTTGTATTAGCTCAATTTGCCTTATAAGAAAAGATTCGCATTGTAAAAATGCACTATAATTTAATTTTTTGTAACTAGATGACTTAGATTTAACAATATCTGCAATATATACATTATAGTTTTGTTCCAAACTAATAGCCCGTAACACGTTATCTAATAGCTGCCCAGTAGGTCCAATAATACATGGCTCCCCCTGAATACCTTCCTCCACATCTGGCATTGAACTTATATACAACCAATTAACGCCCTTATCTCCAGTACGAAGGGATGTTCTTGTATGTCTCTGAAATAATGAACAACTAGCACAAGTAGTTACTTCTTCTTCAAGCTCAGTCCAATCAGATTTTAAAATCTGAAATTTTCTTTCATCTCCTTTTGTAATAGATAAATTTGATAACTTTACTATCTTACTAGTCAATTTTTTCTTTCTTTCAGACCAAAATGGTGCAAGTCGAAGCTCTTTAAGAATTTCTGTTCTCCTACTACTCATAATTCTAATGCCATAACAATTGCATCCTCTCTCCCACCCATCGCAGGATAATATTCTGGCCGTGATCCAATTTTTCTAAAACCTATTTGTTCGTATAATTTAGCTGCACCAAGGTTTGATTTGCGCACTTCTAAAAAAATAGAGTGCATACAATATTCCTTAGCAAGAGAAATAAAATATTGCAACAATTTCTCTCCCCATCCTGCTCTCTGCCACGCTGATGCCACACTCAGGGTAAGTATATGAGCTTCTTCTAAATTAATTGTCATAACACCATAACCAAAAATAAATTTATCCATCTCTAAAAGATAACAATGATAACCAGAATTTATTGAATCCCCAAAATTACCTCTAGTCCAAGGAAAAAGAAATACCTCTTTCTCTATTAACATTACAGCATCTAAATCTTTCTCTAGCATTTTTCTTATTTTTAACGATTCTTTAGGCTGAGAACTCATCTCTCATTTTCCTTTAATGCTATTTTATTACGTATATAAATTGGAGTAGCTTCTATTGGATTTACCCAAAGCCCCTGGGGAAACCTATACTCAGCTAATTGTGCTATATCGCGAGCATTAGGTATAAAACCAATCTCAAAATTATTAATACTTTTTCTATAGTGTCTTCTCAACTCATCGTGATAAATATCAAAACCACTACCACATCCAACCCAATTATTTTCTGGTATTTTTGGTGCATACTTTGGAGAGCAGAGTACAGGAGCACTCACATTTTCCCAATCATCTATTGATTTAGCATATGCTGCATGATAAATCTCACCCATGCGAGCATCAATTGCTGTAACCACATGACCGGTTCCCACTTGCTGTGCCAAAGCTTCTAATGTTGAAATCCCAATTACAGGCAAGTCCGCACCAAAAGCTAGCCCTTGTGCAACACCACAAGCAATACGTAATCCAGTAAAAGATCCTGGACCTGCACCAAATGCTATACCATCCAGTTGCACTAATGTTAATTCACTTTCTGCTAACAGTTTATGCAGGCCTGGCAGAAGAAATTCAGAATGTCTTTGCTCTACATGAATATTTTGGCTTAAAGTCTTACCATCTATCAAAATTGATATTGAACAATAATTTGTAGAAGTGTCAAAAGCTAGAATTTTCAAAATATCAGCACCCTATCAGCAACATACCTATTCTGTCCTAATAAGCAAACATACTGCCTCAGCCTCAATACCCTCTCCCCTACCGATTGGTCCAAGAAGCTCAGCAGTTTTTGCTTTAATATTAATATTCTCTTCTAGTAAGTTCAGATCCTCGGAAATATTGGCAACCATAGCTGGGATATGTGGTGCCATTTTTGGTGCCTGTGCAATAATTGTTGCATCAATATTAATTATAGTATATTTATTCTCTTCTAATAAATGATGCACTTCTTTCAATAGAATTCTACTATTAATATTTTTATATTTTGGATTCTTATCTGAAAAATGCTTTCCAATATCTCCTAATGAAGCAGCCCCTAACAATGCATCACAAATTGCATGCAATAAAACATCAGAATCAGAATGACCTAACAGGCCTTTATCAAAAGGAATATTTATTCCCCCTATAATTAGCTGCCTATCTTCAACTAGCTGATGCACATCAGAGCCTTGACCAATCCTAATTTTACTTGTCATAATCTATACCTTGCTGTTCTCGTAATATTAATTCTGCCAAAGATAAATCCTTGGGGTAAGTGACTTTTATATTATGCATATCTCCAAGAACTAATTTAGGACTCAAACCTAAAGCTTCAACGGCACTAGCATCATCAGTCATAGTTATACTATCAGGCTTACATAGAGCATCCATTAATAGCTTGAAACGAAACATTTGTGGCGTCTGAGCCTGCCATAAACCATCTCTAGATTCAGTTCTAAGTACCCGATCATTACTACTTCTTTTCAACGTATCTGAAATAGGCACAGCTAATAACCCACCAACTTTATCGTTGGATAGCTCATTTAGCATCTTTTTAAGTAATTTCTCACTTAAACAGGGTCGTGCTGCATCATGAACTAAAACCCAATCATCATCATCTATAAGCGATGATTTCAATATAGAAATCAGCCCATTTGAAATACTCTTCGAGCGAGTCGCGCCACCACAATTAAGCACAATTAATTTACTGGAGAACTCTGACCAATCATACTTAAACCACTCACTATCCTCAGGACTCAAAATAACTAATACGTTAGTAATGTCAGGATAAAGATATAAAGTACGCACGGCATAATAAATCATAGGCTTACCCCTAAGAGACAAATATTGCTTAGGCAGATTTGTCTTCATGCGCGCACCGTAACCAGCTGCTGGAATTAATGCAAAGAATTTTGACATCCTGTAATTGTAACTAAAAAAATAATTCTTTTCTTAATATAAAACTTAAACACCTTATTTTTTCATATTTTTAATATAAACTAAAATAAAAAATAAGGCTTACTGTATAATACAATTTTTAAGATGCATAGATAATTTATAAATGGAAACGGAACAAATTAACGCTATTTCTAACCACCTCTCTGACCTTAAAAATAGATCAACCGAGATTCGGAGGTATCTTTGACTTTGATACAAAGAAGAAGCGCCTAATCGACATTTCCCAATTAGAAGAAGATCCTGAAATTTGGAAAGACAGCAAACGTGCACAAAACCTAGGGAAAGAAAAGAAAATTTTAGAGAAAATTGTTTCTTCTCTTGAATCAATTGAAAAGCAATTACAAGATTCTATTGATTTATTCCAAATTGCAAAAGAAGAGAATGATATAGTAGTGCTAAAAGGTATCTATAATGATGCACAAAATCTAGAAAAAAATGTTGCAAATATAGAATTTCGCCGCATGTTTTCTAACTCAATGGATCCAAATAATTGTTTCCTAGAGATTCAATCTGGATCAGGAGGAACAGAAGCTCAGGACTGGGCTTCTATGCTCCAGCGCATGTATCTACGATATTGTGAACAACATAATTATAAAGTTGAGGTACTTGAAGAATCTTCAGGTGAGGTAGCAGGAATTAAAAGTGCTTCACTTAAAATATCTGGTGAGTATGCATATGGTTACTTACGAACTGAAAGTGGAGTACATCGCTTAGTACGAAAATCTCCTTTTGATTCTGGTAATCGGCGACATACGTCTTTTGCCAGCGTATTTATTTATCCAGAAGTAGATGACACTATAGAAATTGAAATAAACCCTGCTGACCTAAGAATAGATACATTCCGCGCTTCCGGTGCAGGTGGTCAACACATCAATAAAACTGATTCAGCTATACGGATTACTCACAACCCTTCAGGTATTGTTGTGAGCTGCCAGAATGATAGATCCCAACATCGAAACCGTGCAGAGGCCATGGCAATGCTGAGAGCACGCCTATATGAGGTAGAAGTACGCAAACAAAATGATGAGAAACAAGCTATGGAAGACTCAAAAACTGATATAGGATGGGGACATCAGATACGCTCATATGTACTAGATCAATCACGTATTAAAGATTTAAGAACTGGCATAGAGGTTGGTAATACTCAAAGTGTTTTGGATGGGGGGTTAGATGAATTTATCCAAGCAAGCTTGAAGCAGAAAGGCTAACTATTAGAAAGGTTTATACTGATCTATAATAATTATTCTTTAAAATCCAGTGTTTTTATTATTACAGGGACTCATTACTAATGCTTCTTTGGCTAGCATTATTTATATAAAAATATCCACATAACTATTATATCCTTCTTCAATTAAGCTATCGAATGGAATAAATCGTAAGGATGCCGAATTGATACAATAACGCTTTCCTATTGGTTCAGGGCCATCAGTAAAAACATGACCAAGATGAGAATCGGCATATCTTGAACGTACTTCAATTCGTGCTCGATTATTTTCTTTCTCTTCCTTCTCAAGGATCACGTTCTTATGAATTGGGCGTGTAAAGCTTGGCCAACCAGTCCCTGAGTCGTATTTATCTAATGAACTAAATAATGGCTCGCCCGATACTATATCTACGTACAAGCCAGATCTGTAATTATTCCAATAGATATTCTTAAATGGCTCTTCAGTTCCATTATTCTGTGTAACCCTAAACTGTTCTGCAGATAATTTACACTTCAACTCAGTTAAAGTAAATTTTTCTAAATTTTCCATAAGAAAAATAAATTATTATTAAGGTTTTCCAAATTTTGCTTATACAATATTCTACTGGTTTAGTATTTATAATTAAGCAGAAACATATAATTAAAAAAGATTAATAAATATTTGCTATACGCCTAATACTTAAGATAATAGCGCATAATGTTACACAACGCTATAATTGCCGCCATGTGTTCCATAAAACAATAGGATTTTTAAGGTTAGAAATGAGTAAACAAGAACAAAAACCGGTACAGAATACAAACCAAATTATTGAAGAGCGCAGAGCTAAACTTGATGCCTTACGAGAGAAAGGTACTGCTTTTCCAAATGATTTTAACCGTAATCATTTTGCATCAGATCTCCACAAAAAATATGGAAATCAGTCAAATACTACTCTGGAAAAAAATCCAATATCTGTTGAAATTGCAGGGCGTATGACTTTAAAACGCGTTATGGGTAAAGCTAGCTTTGCTACTATTCAAGATATGAGTGGGCATATTCAGCTATACATAACCAATGATATTACAGGTGAATCCTCACATACTGCATTCAAGAATTATGATTTAGGTGATATTTTAGGTGCCCATGGCATACTATTCATAACTAAATCTGGTGAACTCACTGTTCGTGTAAAAAACTTACGCCTACTAACTAAATCATTACGACCCTTACCAGAAAAATTTCATGGTCTTATTGACCAGGAGCAAAGATATCGTCAACGTTATCTCGACCTTATTTCTAATAAGGAAACACGAAAAGTATTTCTAACTCGATCTAAAATTATACAATCTATTCGTATATTCTTTGAGTCAAAAGGTTATCTGGAGGTAGAAACTCCAATGATGCATCATATTCCAGGTGGTGCTGCAGCCCGTCCTTTTATTACACATCACAACGCCCTAAATATGGACTTATATTTACGAATAGCTCCAGAATTATACTTAAAGCGTTTAATAGTAGGCGGTATGGAAAAGGTATTTGAAATAAACCGTAGTTTCAGAAATGAAGGTGTTTCTACACGCCACAATCCTGAGTTTACTATGTTGGAATTTTACGAAGCCTATCAGGATCATTTATATCTTATGAATCTTACTGAAACATTAATTCGAGAATTAGCAATTAAGGTTTTAGGCACAACTGAGATTTCTTATCAAGGGTATAAAATTAATCTTATAAAACCATTCCTAAGATTATCTATTACTGAAGCAATTCAGAAATTTCACCCTGAATATACTGATATCCAGTTAAATGACCAAACATACCTGACTACAAAATTAGAATCTCTAAATATTAAATATAGTTCTAAAGACAGAATTGGAAAATTACAACTATCTTTATTTGATGCAACAACTGAGCATTTATTAATGGACCCAACTTTTATAGTTGATTATCCATCTGACGTCTCTCCATTAGCACGAAAGAATGATAAGAATCCAGAGATAACTGACCGCTTTGAACTTTATATAGCTGGGCGTGAAATAGCTAATGGATTCTCAGAATTAAATGACCCAGAAGATCAATCAGCTAGATTTAAAGAACAAGCCCGTGCTAAAGATTCGGGAGACAAAGAAGCTATGCACTATGATGAAGAGTACATCCGGGCCTTAGAACATGGCCTCCCCCCTACTGCTGGTGAAGGTATAGGTATAGATAGATTAATTATGTTATTTACTGATAGTCCTAGCATTCGTGATGTAATTTTATTTCCTCACTTACGTAGTGAAGATTAAGTGTTATTTAAATTTATAAAAAATGATTGTACTAATTTTAGCGCTAATAGCTCTACTATTAAGTATATTTATATAACTAGGAATTAGTTTGACCCACCCTAATCTCAGAAAAATAGAAATACCTATAGAAGGAATGACATGCACCGCCTGTTCTACACGTATAGAAAAAATACTCAATAAACTCCCTAACGTGCAAGCAACGGTTAATCTCGCTAATGAGAAAGCAAGAATCAGATTTGATCCTACACTAGTTATACTAGATAAATTAATTGATTCTATTGAAAAAGCAGGATTTCATGTTCCGCTACAATCAGTACAACTAGAAATCAAGGGGATGACATGTTCTGAATGTGTCATTCGTATTAAAGAAGAATTAGGCAAGCTTCCAGGGGTCACTACTAATGTTAATTTAGCCACTAAAACGTCCCTTATTACTTTCAAATTTGGTTCTGTGACAGCTGATGATCTGATTTCGATAATTAATAAAGCAGGCTATAGCGCAACTGAAATCAACGAAACGAATCGTGAAAAAGAAAAGATACGAAAAATCTCTTCCTATAAAACAGATCTTCTAATGTTCTGGATTTCTGCAGCCCTTACCCTTCCACTCATGCTACATATGGGCATGTTTTTTTCAGACACAGTTATAGATATATTTCCACGCTGGTTACAGTGGCTATTAGCAACACCAGTACAATTCTGGATTGGTATGCGCTTCCATAAAGGTGCGTGGTTTGCGCTTCGTGGGGGTAGTGCCAATATGGATGTTTTAATTTCACTTGGAACAAATACAGCATATTTTCTTAGTTCAATAGTTACATTATTAGAACTAAACCAACATATATATTTTGAATCAAGTGCCGCTATTATTACACTTGTTCTATTAGGAAAACTACTTGAATCACGAGCAAAGAATAAAACCTCAGAAGCTATTGAATCACTTATTAAAATGCAACCTAAAACTGCACACATTGAGCGTGAGGGTCAGGTTATAGAGATAGATACAAATAATATTAAAATAAATGATATCTTTATTGTGCGCCCAGGAGAAAGTTTGCCAGCAGATGGCATTGTTACCATGGGATCTTCTAGTATTAATGAATCTATGCTAACTGGAGAAAGCCTACCAATTGCAAAGACTTCTGGTTCAAAAGTCTATGCTGCAACAATAAACCAACAGGGATTACTCAAATGTCTGGCTACCAGTATTGGGAGCCAGACACAACTTGCAACTATCATTCGATTAGTAGAAGAGGCACAAGACTCCAAGGCGCCCATTCAGAGATTAGCAGATAAAATCTCTAGCATCTTTGTTCCTATAGTAGTATTAATCAGTATCCTGACCCTGCTCCTAACATGGTGTTTCTTTGCGGATTTGAATTCTGCACTTATAAACGCTGTTACTGTACTTGTAATTTCTTGCCCTTGTGCATTAGGGTTGGCCACACCAACAGCAATCATGGTCGGTACAGGGCGAGGTGCGCAGATTGGCGTACTATTTAAAAATGCTTCAGCACTTGAGCAAGCAGAAAAAATTCAAACACTTATTCTAGACAAAACTGGAACTCTGACTGAAGGTAAACCTATCGTAACTAATATAGTTCCTTTAGGTGAAGTTACTAAGCATGATTTAATACAAATATCGGCCTCTATGGAGCAAGGATCAGCACATCCCCTAGCTAATGCAGTATTAGAATGTGCAAAAAATATGGACATAGAATTAAGCCCAGTAAATGATTTTACTTCAGTTACTGGTAAAGGAGTAACTGCATGTATTGGAGGTAATAATTATATATTAGGCACGATAAAATTTTTAATTGATTCTGGTGCTGTAATTAACAAATTAAATGTAAAAGATCTTCAGAAGGAAGGAGAAACTGTCATATTTATTGCCAAAAGAATTAATCAAACCTATCACCCCATTGGGTATATTAAAATTTCTGATCGACTAAGAAGCACGTCCATCCAAGCAGTAAAAAAACTACAGTCCATGGGAATTGAGATAATAATGATCACTGGAGATAATAATATAGCTGCCTCAACTATTGCAAGCCAAGTAGGCATAACTAATTACCGTGCTGAAATATTGCCACAAGAAAAATTTGATGAAATAAAAAAAATAAGCAGCAGAGGCAAAATTACTGCCATGGTAGGTGATGGAATAAATGACGCACCAGCACTTGCAGCTGCCCATGTAAGTTTTGCTATAGGATCTGGGTCAGATATAGCAATTGAAGCTGCAGACATTACCTTAATACGTAATGATCTAATTAGTATTGCTGATGCTATTTCTTTATCTCAAAGGACATTAAACAAAATTCGCCAGAACTTATTTTTTGCTTTTATATATAATATCATAGGCATACCCCTAGCAGCAATTGGGTTACTTAATCCTGTAGTTGCTGCTACAGCAATGACAATGAGCTCTGTTTCCGTGGTAATAAACTCTTTATTATTAAAGAAATGGCACCCTAACTCTTGATATAGATTTTAAGAAAATTATAAAATGCAAATAGTGACTCTAAATATAAGTGGTATGACCTGTATGGGTTGTGCTACCAGTATAAAAAAGGTATTAGAAGAAATTAGTGGAGTAAGTGAAGCAAATATTTCTCTAGAAAAGAAACAGGCTAAGATTCAATATGATCCAGAAAAGGCGACTATAGATCAATTTGAAAATACTATCCTAGAAGCAGGATTTGAAGTACTTAAATAATATTAGAAGCTATAAAAAAACCAAATTAATTCAGAATTATTTTCTAAGCGACTATACTAAATCTGAACAGTATCCATTATTTTGAAACCAATATACTGCATCTTTTATTGCCTCTATTGAGGGTCGATATTGGTAACCTAATTCTTGAATGGCTTTCTCACTTGAAAAAAACATTTTCTTTCCTGCCATACGAACACTATCCACTGATGCGCGTGGTTGAGTATTCGTAACAACCGCAACCTTCTCCATTAACCAGGCTACAGGAAGCATCATTTCCATCGGAATATTCATTCTATTTATTTTCTTACCAAGAATTCCATCTATTATCTGTAAAATTTGAATTAAACTCATATTCTCACCACCCAATATATATCGTTCTCCAGGTTTACCATGCTTATATGCTAATAAATGACCATGTGCAATATCTTCAACATGTGCAACATTTAACCCAGTGCTCATATATGCTGGCATCCGGCCACAGAGGGTATCAAGAACTATTCGACCAGTTGGTGTAGGCCTTATATCACGTGGACCTATTGGAGTAGAGGGATTAACAATAACTAAAGGTAGCTGATACTTATTAGTTAAGTGTAGAACTTGCTGCTCAGCAAGAAACTTTGACTGTTTATAATGACCGATCATATTTTCAAAGCTTGATGGGGTATTTTCATTTGCAGGATTTCCATCTAAATTTAATCCTAAAGTAGCAACGCTACTAGTATAAACTATACGGCTAACACCAGATTCAAATGCTGCAAGAATCAATTCTTTAGTCCCTTTAACATTAATATCATACATAATTTCGGGATCTGGAACCCATAAACGGTAATCTGCTGCTACATGGAATAAATTCTCACAATTTCTAATTGCATTTTTCAAAGAAATAGTATTACGTAAATCACCCTCCAGGATTTCGACAGATAACCCCTTAAGATTATTTTGATTACTTTTTGGCCTTACTAAACAGCATACTTCATGGCCAGCTTCTAGTAAGCAACGAACAACAGATGAACCAACAAAACCATTTGCCCCTGTAACTAATGATTTCATAACGCCTTAACCTAACATTTAAAATTTATTCAACTTATTAAAGTTATTCAAATAAAAATTCTTCTTTATTCTTTTTATATAATGGCATGCTAACATGAAATTTTAATATGAATACAATATCTAAAATAATATAAATTTTATTGTTTTAAATATAAAAAAGCCTCAAACTCTTTATGAGTTGAGGCTTTCTTTATAAAAATGCCTGGCGGTGACCTACTTTCACATGCATAACGCACACTATCATCGGCGCAACCTCGTTTCACGGTCCTGTTCGGGATGGGAAGGGGTGGGTCCAAAGCGCTATTGCCACCAAGCGTAACCTGATTTAGAAGAAGTAAATTTACATGAATTAAACCATATTCTACTAACAACCTGAAAATTCAACATATATTTGAATATATTAACTTAAGGTTATAGGATCAAGCCACACGGACAATTAGTATCGGTTAGCTTAACACATTACTATGCTTCCACACCCGACCTATCAACGTTGTGGTCTTCAACGATCCTTTAGGGGGGTTTAACCCCCGGGAAGTCTTATCTTAAGGTGAGTTTCCCGCTTAGATGCTTTCAGCGGTTATCTCTTCCACACTTAGCTACCCGGCAATACAACTGGCGTCATAACCGGTACACCAGAGGTGTGTCCACTCCGGTCCTCTCGTACTAGGAGCAGGTCCTCTCAAACTTCCAACGCCCACGGCAGATAGGGACCAAACTGTCTCACGACGTTTTAAACCCAGCTCACGTACCACTTTAAATGGCGAACAGCCATACCCTTGG